>JAABUH010000204.1_pt1 | contig 90719 bp, 83 predicted proteins | sample 5559121 | NCBI WGS metagenome assembly JAABUH01 (sample SAMN10711871, study PRJNA513364) | rock metagenome | isolation source: Antarctica rocks | place: Antarctica: Victoria Land, Battleship Promontory nord | collected 2015-12-28
TGATTTTGCGCATATTCGCTGTTTAGATACGAATAATTCCACTGTATTCTTGATGCATTCAGTCAAATAAATGACTTTTGCTTCTAAACTCGTGATTCTTTGCATCTTGACAATCATTTTGTCTTTCATCTTTTGCAAATGCTTCTCAAAGTCTTTTCAGTCGACTTTTTGCAAATTGTATGACGCGTTCAACGGATTTTCGACCAACTTCACTTTTTCCATAACTTTTGTAAATAGAATTACTTCATGGTCGAATTCTGTGTCTGCGTTCTCATCTATATGTCAATTCTTGATGTGATTGCGCATATTCTTTGATGCAAATGCTAAATCAAGTACCGAGCTTCACTGATTCGAATAGCTGTGATATGTGTCTATATCAGAAGTGTTAATCAGATCGCACTTATGTAAATTTACCCACTTTATTAACGCTTTCGTTCTAATAGAATTTGAAATTTTTGCGTTTCACCAGCTATGATGTGCATTAAAGTCTTCGGCGATAATAACTTTTTGCTCAGAATTTAGCATAACTTTTGCTAATTCTCGCTCAATCGTGTATAATTGCTTGTTATCTGCGTTTTGTGACTTTTCGTTGTAAATATTGAACAATAAAATTCCCCTCTGAATTTTATTGTTCGCTATTGATATCGCTTGCATATCTTCGCTATTGACTATGTCTGATCTTGGTGTGCATGTAAATTTCTTTGCGTTTTTCGCAACAAATATCAGTACTCTGGCACGAGTATTCTGAACATTTGGTTTGATGCAGATAAACGACGAATGCGAAATTGTTATATTTCCGTCTTTCATTCACGATTCTTGTAGTATAACAATATCTGTCTTGTTTTTCGCAAATTTCATGCATGCATGCATAATTTGCGTTGACCTTGCACAATTGTGCTGTAGAATTCGAATATTCGACGTGTTTGCAAAGCTTTCGTCATTTGCGTTGTTTTGTGACATTTCGAATGCACTACTCATTACAATTCCGTGACTAGATGATCTTTTTGTGAGCTAATAGGCTGAGCTGCCTGATATGTTTCGCACATTACGCTGTTTGCGAAGTGCGCATTTTGACAGTTGCAGCATCTAGGAATCATGTGATTGCATGATTGCTTGTCTTTGCACGTAGGTAATTGACATTTATGCTCTCATGTTAGATGATTTCGTTCACAAAACAAGCATCTTGGTGATTTATTGCACTTGTTCTGCAAATGTTCGAATGTTTGACATCTCTGACATTGATCGCTTGGTCGATAATCCCGATATTCGGCCGTTCGATATGTTGATCTCGCTGCTAGAACTCGTTTTTTCAGATGTTTTTGTGCTTCGGCTTCGGTTTTGAACGTCAGTATCGCCGAAGCATGATTCTTTCTTGCTCTATTTTCACCTTTTGATAATCATATCGGGTTGGTTATCTCAGAGATTCATTGAAAGTCTGAGAATGAAACACAGAGTGATGACATTTTCATACGAAGTCGATTCTAAGATATTTCAATATGCGAGATGATAGCTCAGAATAAATGACTGAATCTGCAATAACAGAAGAATAGAAGCTTTGATAATTCTCAGAGAAATTTTTCACAGATGATCAAGTCATAGCGAAGAATTGACGATCGAGCGAAGAGCGATGCTCGACGATATGTAGTGAGATCGTAGTTCAAGTTGTTTAATCTTCAAAAAAGAGTGTTGCTGATTTGAAAGAGATTTTTTGATGATTTTTAAACAATCAAAATCTTAATCTCTTGATTTTATTAATCAATTTGAATGAACGCGTACTGAATGAATTGTAGATTCTCTAGCAATGCAAGATCTTAATTTCTTGATTCTATTAATTTCTTAATGTTATTCTGTCTTTCAATGTCATCAATCATCAAATACACAAATTTCTTTATATTCATCTTGTTATCAGTCGAGTGAATTTGAATGAGTAATGAGATCAGTATCATGTGATTAATAAATTCTTAAACTAATGTTGAAATCATGTCTAGAAACTAATCAGAGTGCGTGCGTGATTAGAATGTTTAATTTATAAAGATAGCTATAACTAAGACTTTAAGAATACAGAAGAAAGAAGATATAAAAAGCAAGAAGAACATGCTTTATATAGTAGTTATTCAGATTGACGCTAGTCTTAAAGAGAACATGTTGAAACATAAGAAAGATGTCGATTCAAAAGATGTTTGTGACACAAAGAAATGTGTTTGTCATAAACATTTGTTAACTATTTGTAACACAAAGAAGTATGTTTATCTAGAAGACAATAGAAGCTGATTAGAAGATGCTAGAAAAGAGAAAAGATGCTGAGTCATATCTGAGTCAAATCTGAGTCAGATTTAGATCAGATTTCAACTAAATCTTGACTAGTTCTAATTAATTCTGATGCATTCATAACATTCAGCAGAAGACATGTTCTTAGTATAAAAGACAATCAAATGTAGTACTTCTTCATCATTATATTAAGAGAGAACTTCATCGTTGACGTAGTCAAATGAGTCAATTTCGAGAATAGTCTCACAAGTTTGATCAAAGTGACGTAGTATAAAAGTCTCAATCATACATTTCTTCATATGATTGAAGATGATCTGACAGACTTTATTTCAATCAAATATGATCTTCTTTTGAGTGAGTCGAATCATTGAACGAACAATCTTCGAAAAGTTCTTGATGAAACGTCGATAGAAATTGCAGAAGTTAATGAAGAACTGTATCTGAATGAGATTATTGAGATGTAGATCAATTAACGACTGCTTGCATCTTTCGTGAGTTCATCTTCAATTCTTTGATTGATATCAAGAGTTCTAGAAAGATAGTTTTCTGAACATGAAACTCGTACTTGTTGATGTCTATCTGTAGATTAGCTTCTCGTAGTTTATTCAAGATCAATCATACATGTCACTTATGTTTCTTCAAGATCTTGCTGTAAATGATAATGTCATTTAAATAAATTTGACAAAACTGATGTAAATACTCAAACAACACGTCGTTCATATAATGTTGATAGAATGCAGATTCATTGATTAATTTGAAGAGCATTACATGATATTTATATGAATCAAAGAAGATAATAAAGATAGTCAAATCTTTGCTATCTGAGTGCATGCATAGTTTGTTGAACGCGACAATGATGTTCAATCAAGTCAGATACTTGCTTTCTTGTATATGAGCAAAAGTCTCGTCTATCAATGACAAAGAATAGCAATTTCGTTTAATCAAAGCATTAAACTTTCTGTAATCGACGCAAAAACGCAGACTATCGTCTTTCTTTTTAATGAACAAGATGAGCAAGACATATGATGCGAAGCTGAAGAAAATGAACTCTTTGTTTAAATGATTAATTCGATACTTCTTTATCTTCTGAAGCTTGTGATTGAACATTTGATATAGTCTGCTTCGAGAAAGCATTTCTTCATCGATCAACTCAATTTTGTGATCGTAGAAACGATGTAAAGATAGTTGATTAATCATTGCTCGATTGAAAACATTTAAATAGTTGTGATATTCAAAGAAAAGCTTGATCTTGACTTGCTTGAAAGCTTCAGCGTAAGAAAGCTTATGCAGATTCACTTCTTCAGACTTGTTTTCAGCTGTAATTATGAGTTAATCGATTTTCAAGATGATAACAGCAAAGATCTTGATGTCTGAATGTTTAACTAACATTCTATATGTTGCTGTCTTTATCATTGCTATGTTCATTGAACTGAAAGAGAATGATTTCAGACTGAACGTTGATTTAGAATTGATGTTAGTCAAAGTCACGTCATGCTGTTTTAACTGTTCAATGAACTTCTTATTTTGACTGAATTGAGATGTAACGAAAGTGAAAGATCTCTTCAGTATATGAGTAGAAGTCAAGCTCTTTCGTTTCATGATTGATTTATTGCTTGAGAATAAAGCAATTGATTTCTGACTAGTAGAATTGAAATTCGAAAATCAAAGAAAATCGATTCGCATATTAATTACTAGGTTTATTTTGTTCATTCATGTTTTTTCAAGAATCATTTAATGTTGATTTAATCAAGTGATCAACATAAAAGCTATGTCAATCATATGATTTTAAACAGTCAGATTTGAATAAATGACATGAGTAATGAGTTTCTTAGCATAATGATCGTTGAATTCTCGAATTGACTTCATCTTGATCAAAGTCAGAGACTTGATTTGCAACTAATCACAAATAATCTGCGCAATCACTTCATCAATGAATGAATAGTCAGCAGCTTCGATGTCAATCAATGACTTCAATAAGTAACTAATTTCATTGTTAGAAAGTACACTGACATTCAATAGTCAAAGATTCAGAAGCAAAAGAATCATCTGACATGCTCATCATTGAAGAAATTAACACATCTTTCATCGCGTCTTTGATGAAAGTCTCTAGTTTTTTGTCTTGCTATTCTTGAAAGACATTTTCTCATTCTCTTTATTCTTCGAAATGATGATCTCATGTAAACGAAAGATGAATGCACAAGATGCAAAAGTATCAATCTTGTTCAGCTGAGAATAATTCTTGAACAAATGATCAAAGATCTTGCAGATGTAGCAGATAATTGATGATCTTGCTGACTCAGAAGTAGTGTCAGAAACTGAGCTAGACTAGAGATACTATCAATATAAAAGACTGGTATTATTATTATTACTTTGATAGAATCTAGGTACAAGACAATACATCAGATAATGTACAAGACGAAAGACAAAGAGCGAAAGAAAAGAACGAGAATTCGACTTTTATATACATGAATCGAGCAGAATCAAGGCTAGACAGTAGTTTTATGACTTAAGATTGCAGAGATTCGCGCACACGATTGAGATGATCGAAACAGAATTGCTGAAACTAGATTAAGATGACGATGACTAGATTAATGACTTGATTCATTGAACTGCGAAACAGATTCAATGAATCGAGATTATCTAAGACATCGACGATTTATGTTCTAAATTGAATTGATGATCTGACATCATGACAGTAGCTTCTCTCTTCAAGACTGAGCTTCTGCGAGACGACGAGAAGAAACAAGACGAGATGAGAAAGAATCGAAGACAAAGACTGAAACGAGACGAGAATTGATGTGAACGCATTTTAATGTGATGAAGCACAGATGAAACTAGAATAGATCTGAGTCACATCTGAGTCAGATCTGAGCAAGATGTCTGAAGAGTGAGACGAGACGAGACGCATTTTAACGTGATGATGCACGGAAAATTGAAACACATCTGAGTCACATCTGAGCCAGATTTAGACGAGATGTCTGAGTTAGATCTAGATAAGATCTGAATCAGATCTGAGCAAGAGAGAAACGAAACGCAGTTTAATGTGATGATGCACAGATGAAACTAGAATACATCTGAGTCACATCTGAATCAGATTTAAACAAGATATCTGAGTCAGATTGAAACTGATTTGAGATGATGAAGATTGAACTTAGAGTTCTTGACATTGACATTGAGACATCACACACAACAGTACATGTGATTCTTCAGCGACAGAGTTGACGAGATGATATTCATCGAGCGCTTGCTCACAATTATTCAGAAGATGAAAAGACTTTCAAGTAGAAAAGTGATCTTTTCAATCGACGTAATACTTGAGCAGAGATGAGTTATAGCGTCTATCACGCTTGAAGTTTAGTATGCTGTTTACATATCAGAATCTTTCGTCATTCTTGATGACAACGAGTTCTCAAGATTTCTGACGTTGATTCGAGAGAAAGTCACTTGCGATATGACTCAGAAGAATGACATGAAAGATTGAATGAATCTTCATGAATGCTGAAAGATCTAACTCGATGATCAGAGAATTGTTCTCGAAGACACGCTTGATCTTGAAGAGATCAACGTTACGATCGTCTAACTTGACAGCGAAGTGAGCGATGCTGAGATTGCGAGCATTCAGTCAGACTTCATCTTTGACGAAGTATTTAGAACAAGAACGACGAAAGAGATTGACATTGAATTCGTAGATGATCTGAGCTATAAGCATCTTATCACGTAGATGCTCAGTTAGTTTCTTCATCTTTTTGATGAACTCTTCGACATTGATTAACTTGTCTCGAGCTTGAAACGTAAGATTCTTGAACAGAGACTCAGAAGACTTAAAGTCTAGACGTGAATTTTGACTCGAATTGATCAAGAAGAATGATGCTAGAGTGATTGATGACGATGCGTTATTGACGACAAATTCGACTTCAGAAAGTCACTTAGCTCAGTCATTCTGCATGTAGTTGACGAAGACTCGAAGATAATGCTTCATGACAGCATTGACTCTCTCGATTTGATCATCGATCTCAGAATGATACGTCGTTGATAACTTAGCATCTATCTTCAACATTTTACACATATACTTTCAGACATTGAAGATGAATTGTGTGTCTCGATCAGACATGAAGAACTCAAGTAAATCATGATGTTTTCAAACATGAGCATAGAAGCAGTTGATAGCTTCTTCAACTTTCATAGAAGTGATGAGAACTAAATGTCTCATTTTGATAAGACGATCAACAAAGACTAGAACATATCTATATGTGATACTCATGAAGATACTGAGCGATAAAGAATCTACATAGTTCATGAAGACATCACGTCAACGACGTTCGAGAACTGAAAGAAGACGCAATCATTCTTGAGTTCATTGTCTAGAGAGCTTGAAACGTGTGCACACGTGACAGTTTCATACGAAGCGTTGAACATACTTATAAATGTTTGATCATCAGTAGACTTAACTGATCAGTTCATAGCTTTTTGCTCTTTCTGAGTGATCATCGACAACATTATCATGAGCGAGCTGAATGATATGAAGACGTAGTTTATCTGAGTTGAGCACGTACTTTCTTTCTTGAAAGTACAGATGATTCTCGTGTTCTTCACACTCAACTAGAGAAATCTTGTTGTGATGTCGTGCTTCATTGCGAAGCGCTTCGATTATCTGAGCTGCGAATTTGTCATTGATTTCGACTTGCTTTCACAATGTCTGAGTGAAGATGTCAGCAGAATCTTCATCAAGATTCAGAGTGTCTTGATCTAGCTGAGACTTGACATTTTCAACGTCGAATTCTTCGATTTCTAGATTCATGAGAGCTAGAATTTGCGAAAATGCTGAAATAACTAAAAACAGATGTAACTGAACCGAATTTAGAACGATGATTTGTGACTGAAGCTTCATGACTTTGATGTCGAAGATGTCGAAGACGTCGAAGATGAGATTCTCAACAATATCGAGATCTAAAACATGAGTTTTCAAAATTGTCTGATGTTGATATTGATGTCGAGAATCGAATGTATTTCTCTCTTTAAAGAGATCTTCTGAGCGACGTGTCAGAGCATTCAACTTATCGTCGATCTTGTCGAAACGATAAGCGATGTGATAGTTGAATCTAGACAGAAACTCACTTCAACGAGCTTGACGACGACTCAACTGCTTAGTTGACATGAAATACTCAAGGTTTTTGTGATCTATGATCATCTCGACAGAATAGATAGAGTCTTCGAGCTCTGATCGTCATTTCTCGAAAGCGCGAACAATGATCATGAGTTTTTTATCGTAGATCTCGTAGTTACACTTGACTGAATTATGCTTCTTCGAAAAGTAAGCGACTGAATGAAGAATCTCATTCTCATCGTACTGAGAGAGAATGTCTTCGAACACATAGTTCGAAGCATCGATTTCTATCACAATCTTGTGATCTGAATTATAGTGACGAAGAATAATCTTGAAAGTGAAGACTTTCTTAAGAATGTTGAATGCAATCTAACATTTCTGAAATCAGACAAAGAATACATCTTTTCTGATGAGATGAATGAGCGAGATAGCTATTCTACTATAGTCATAGATGAATCTTCTATAGAAGTTCGCGAAATCTAGAAAACTTTGAACGTCTTTAACGTTGATCAAGATGAGTCAGTTGACAATGATATCTATCTTAGAAGAATTCATCTTGATCTTTTCGATGATGATTATCAATTCTAGATACGAGACTTGAGTGACGTGAAACTTGCATTTGATTATATTCGTCTGAAGATCTGCTTCTTGCAGCTTTCGCAGAATGAGCTTGACATGAATCTCATGCTTGAGTTCATTGTCGAAATAGATCAAGATGTCATTCAAATAAGCTGTACAGAACTTATTTAGATGTTCACGAAGAGTATTGTTGATATACTTCTGAAACGAGACAGACTCATTACATAGATCGAAGAGCATGACTAGATACTTGAATAATTCAAATCGAGTGCGAAAAATGATGAGAGCTTCATCTTCTTCTTTGATTCGAAGTCGATTGAACGCAGAGATGATATTCAGCTTGATAAAGATTTTAGCTCGACTTAGACGATTCAGTGTTTCTGAGATCAGAGACAGAGAATATCGATTCTTGACTGTGATAGCGTTCAAATCTCGATAGTTCACGCAGAAGCGAAGTTCTTCTTCGAATTTCTTGACGAAGAGAACAGAAGCGATCGTCTGAGAGCGACTGACTCGAATGAAATCTTTGCTCAGATTCTCATTCAGATAACGACGAAGTTCTAGAATTTCATCACGACTCATGTCGTACAAAGTGAAGACTGAGAATTGAGCATCTTCTTTAAGATGTATGACATGATCATGAGCTCGATGCAAAGACAAGATATCGACGTTCTTCTTGAAGAAGACGTCTAGAAACTCAGAATATCTGAATGATAGAATTGTGACTAAATCGACATTCTTACTTTGTCGATAGACTTCAAGATCTTCTTGTGTCGTGAATGCAGTCAAATGAAATTTCTTTTTCATTTGATGAAGATTCAGATGATGATTCTTATCATACATACTGTCTTGAGAGCGAGACGAGAACTGAGCAAGAGTTGAACTGTTCTTTGAACGAACAGTCAAAGTCGCACGACGCGATTTGACTCGTCAGAATCTAGACTAGAAGACGAGATTAACTCAAGATTCAAGAAAACATCGATTTTCTTTAGAGTGACGCTAAACACTTCAATGTCTTTGACACGAGCAGCATGATCAAAGCTTCGAACTCTCAACTCGACTATGTCAAGTTGTATAGAAGATTGATCAAATTGATCTGTTCAAAAAACAACAGAAGTTCTAGAGAAAAAAGAATTTCGACACTTGATTTTTGATGAGTATTCTTTTTGAATGACTTGAAGAATACAACTAGAAGCTTCTTGTTTCAGACGAGAGACAAGACTGAACGAGGTTTGTTTCTTGTGAACGAGCTGAGTATTAGTTGACTTCTCGTGAGCGAACGGAAAATTATATTGCTTCTTGTGAGCAGACGAGAAACTGAGTTACTTCTTGCGAGCGAATTGAAAACTGAATTGCTTCTTGTGAGCGAACTGAAAACTGAGTTGCTTCTTTCGAGTGAATGAGAAACTAGATTGCTTCTTGCGAGCGAACTGAAAACTGAGTTGCTTCTTTCGAACGAATGAGAAACTAGATTGCTTCTTGCGAGCGAACTGAGTGCTGAATTGCTTCTTGTGAGCGATATGTAGACTGAATTGCTTCTTGTGAATAATCTGTAGACTGAATTGCTTCTTGTAAATGATTCATGAACTGAGTTGCTTCTTGTGAGTGAATTGAGAGCGAGACTGAAAGAAAGCTACTTTGTTAACTTCAAACGAGAAATTTTCTTCTTGTTGATTAAGATCATAGATCTTGACGAGAGATGAACAACAATGATTAAGACAGAAGAAGAAAGACAAGATGAGAATATTGTGTTCAAAATTGACATCAATGACGTGACGATGAAGTCATGACAGACTCATGACGATGAAATATTGACTTAATTCAGTGACATAGAAGAATAGTCTTTTGATGTGTTCATTGAGAATCATTGTGATTTCGACGACATGAGTAATGTCATCGATTAAAGCGACTTGATCATCAAATTCTCGAAGTCTGCGAGAGTGAGTTAATTGATGCAAGAGAAGATGATGTTGTTGCGCGAAGAATTTATTCATAAAGACATAAGCAGAGACTTCACTATCAATCAGAGCGAGAGCGAAAACTCTAGATTGAGCTTGACGTAGAATACAGAATACTATCATGTGACTATCTTTGAATGTCGAATCGAATTCAAAGAGTTTCAAGACAGATTTAGCAGAAAACTTTCTATATGATTGAAGTGAGAATGAAAAGATTGAGACTAGTAGACAAAATGATATGTATACAGATCTCTGAGCGCGACTTAGCTCAGAGACTAGACTTTTTTCGCGAACAGCGAGACTTCTTCATTTATACTGATGATGTCACTGTCATAGACGTTCATGATACGCAGAGTGAAGAACTTCTTATTTGAACATTCTTTAGTGATTTTGCTCGAATGTTGCAACTTGCAGTAGTAGCACAGCTTTCACTTGTTGCAGATTTTCTTGATCTCAGAAACGATCAGAGTCTTATCTTGAACGATGACAATGAAGAAGCTTAGATTCATTGACTCATCGAGAAATGAGAGAGAGAGAGACGAAGATACTGTCAAAACGACAGTCACAAAAGTGATGATCTTTGAACTCAAAGAGTTACTAGTCAACGCAGAGATGCTCTTGACTTTGACGAATGAAATGATGACGAAGACGAAGTGAGATTGATGATGCTTAAGCTGCTAAAGCTCTTCGTCAATGTCAAAGAATGCTTAAATTCATTGATGAAAAATGAATGATCGAGTTTCATCGAGATTTCGTCAGAAGAAGACGACGACTTGAGTGAAATAATTGACATTGCACTTCAGACAGTCAATCAACGAGAAATCTTTCATCAAAGAACATTCTTTCTTTTGATAGAAGAGATTGTAGTAGTCGACAAAGCTATTCATGTCTTGCTTCAGAGTTTCGCGAAGATATAGACGAGCATCTTCTGTCTCGAAAGAATTGTCGCAGTAATGACGCAACTTATGTCATCAATCTGCAAAGATGAAAATGATACAGAGATCATTGACTCAATATTGACTCATTAGATTGTGAGTCTTTCTATCTATGATGAGTCGTGACTCGACATAGACGATCTTGACTCGATGAAAGAAATAATGATCGTCGTTCATGTTCATGCGCTGTATCAGATTCTGCTTTCATGTATTCAATCAATCTTTGTTTCTCTCATACTCAGATATGTCAAAAAGCTTCTCGAATCTAGAAGCGATGAAGACAGCAACAGAATTCGCAGAGAGATGAACGACGAGAGAAGATTGATTGTTCAAGATTTGTGCGACGATCTGAGCTATTGTCGCGAGAGACTGAGAATTCAATTCTATATAGACTGAAGAACTGAGAATGATGAACGAGAATGAAGTGATAACATCATGTTATTGAACTTGATTTTGAAGCTCTTGCATTGCGCGAAAGATCTCGACTGAATTTTCGATCATACTTTGAGCGAACTGTTCGACAGCACGCTCATCGTCGATCAAGAAATTGTGAGACGACTTTATTTGAGCGAAAGAGTAACTAGACGAGATTTCAACGTATGAAAACGTTGCAGAAAGTGTAGATCTTTCGTAATGTCAGAGACTGAGCTAGACTAGAGATACTATCAATATAGAAGACTGATATTATTATTATTACTTTGATAGAATCTAGATACAAGACAATACATCAGATAATGTACAAGATGAAAGACAAAGAGCAAAAGAAAAGAACGAGAGCTCGACTTCTATATACATGAATCGAGCAGAATCAAGACTAGACAATAGTTCTATGACTTAAGATTGCAGAGATTCGCGCACACGACTGAGATAATCGAAACAGAATTGCTGAGACTAGATTAAGATGACGATGACTAGATTGATGACTTGATTCATTGAACTGCGAAACAGGTTCAATGAATCGAGATTATCTAAGACATCGACGATTTATGTTCTAAATCGAGTTGATGATCTGACATCATGACAAGTAGAAGAGATAGTTGACTTAACATAATTGAATATCGAAGTTGTTACTGACAGAGAAGTAACGCGTTTATCAGGTATGACAGTGAATTTGATGATAACAATGCAACGTTCGCTGCGAAGCTGATAATTGACTCGTTGTTTACTATTCACATCTTGAAGAAAGATTCTTAAGCGAATGAGCGAAGTAAAGTTTTCTGAACAAACTGATAAAGCATTCTGCAAGCGATTATTAATTTTATTCTGAAGATCGTTCATCAGAGTACAATCATCATATTCAAGATAATTGAATAACTTCATAAAGTTGAAGTAAAAGACATTGAAAAACTTGTTTGCTTGTTTCAAAGCATTGTACTTGCGATAACACTTTCGATTCTTATTCAGTTTATCATATATTTCTTTCAGATGCTTAAATAGCTCGTTGATCGAGATGTATGAATGCAAAGCATTATGTTAATGTCAAGCGAAGATGTGTTCAGTAACATCATCTTCTAGTCTAGATATCACATAAACAATACAGATATTCTCATTATCAAAGTGATCAACATTTGTCTGAAGCTTGTTGTTTATCTTGATTCTTCAGCTGTCTTATGTTGATTCATCTTCATCAATGAATATAGATAAATTCAGAAACTTAAAGAACTTGTGATAATCATTGTCGAATAGAGTGAACGACTTTCGTTCAGTATGATTCTCGATAGAAGCTCAAGACTTCATAAACTGTTAAGATTGAGACTGATTTGCTGAACGCTGTTTCTTTTTGAGACTTAATACTTTCTTTTGTAATTCAATGATAATCTCTTCTTGAGTATTTATTGTCGTTTAATTGATTTTTAGCTCATCAAGTCTTTTGATGTGATCAACTTGTAGATCGATTCATTGCTCATTGAGTTTCAAAGTCATGTCTTGTTGATCTCTTAACTTGATCAGCATCTTGATGATTTCATCTGACTGATTAATAGCTCATTGACGAAGTTGTTGATTCATGTTGATGTTTCATGAGATAGCGACATTCTGAGATTTCGCTGAAGCATTAAAAGAAATAAGAAAAACTCGTTTACTAGCAATGCTTCTAAGCAGATGAGCTGTTCGTAACTTAACTGATTCAGAGTCGCATGTCATTGTGAAAAAGATAAAAATAGATAGATAGATTTAATTGTGATAAGATTAAGTAATTGATTTGATAAATTTGAGTAAATTTGAATGTGTGTTTTGATGAAAGTAATTCAAAGAATCTCTTGCGAATTTTCTGAATGAACTAAGTAGATTATTTCGTATCATTTACATGTTGATAGCAAAGTAGTTGATGAGCATTTATCTACTGTTAGAAGTCAGCATAGAGCAAGTCATATAAATGTCATTTAACTAATAAATAAATGCTAAGAAAGAAAAGTATCTACAGAAAAGAACTCGATTCTTTTATATGTATGTTTCTCAGCTCTGTGTGTTGCGAGCATGCATCTCTGTTACTTCTGATTAGCCTGATTAGCTTAACATAGACTAGTATAGAGCTGTGGGTAGAACTGTTGTTGACACGCTAGCGACCTAGCGTGCCTTCATGAGTAAAACTCACATCGTGTTGCATCTTCTTTCTACTTCAGCTTTGAACTTCTAGTTAGAATACATTCATATGATTCGCTCTATGCAGACTTATAACATTAGTTCAAAGCTCATCAATCTTGCTATTGATGTGTAGACGATATAAAAATAAGCTACATCACTCAAACTCGAATCAGAATCGAAATTCGAAAATCGAGCTCAGAAGACTCGTTAGAAATCAAGAAATTTCTAGAACAGAACAGAAGAACATGAACGCGTTGTTTTAGACTAACTCTTTACTGAGCTCATCGTCAGAACAGAAGAACAGAAGAACATGAACGTGTTGTTTTAGAACTGAAATCAGAAATTTCAGTTGAATCTCGATCAGCAATTTTCTACTCACACAATGACTAGAAGCACAGAATTAGAATCAGAATCAATGAGCATTGCTCGTTACGAACTTCGAAATGCTAGAAGAGAATCACTTCTATCACAGAATCGAACAGCATCAGAAGAAGAGAACACGAACGCGTTGCTCTTCGATCACGAAATGATCAAGATCAGCATCAGCACTGAACTGAATGCTTGAATAAGCGCTCATGAAACAAGCGATCTCGTTGTCTTTATCAAGTACATATGTCAACAGCATGACATCGAAATCGAGATTCACAATGACATGATTCAGATGTTGAATGATGTCAACAAGATCAACATCAAATTGAAAGCTATCAACATCGAGTTGAAAGCTACGCAGGCAACGTTGAATGCTGTTCAAACGCGTCTACAGAAAGAGATGAAGAAAAAGAACGTGATTATACATCATCTAGAAGCGACATCAAGTCGACTAAGCACTTCGATTTCGAAAGATCGATTCTCGAAGTCAATCAAGCTATCTGACTCGTCTCTGTTTGAAGATTCAAGACAGAATGTGAATAATTGATTGTTTCAAATGCGAAACAAGCTGAAGATGAACAAGAATCATTTTTCTATTGAAGAAATGAAGATTGCATATGTGAAAAGTCGAGTCAGTGAAACGACGATCAAACACATAGCATTTCGAATGAGAAACACGATCACAAACTCATTTCTTGAAGCAGAAGAGATACTGTCAATCATAAATAAGATGTACGACGATCTCAATCAACATCATACGACTCAACGACAGTTCTTGAAGCTGTATCAAAACAAGATTTTCTTTCATGAATTTTGAATGAAATTTCAGAGACTTAGTGTGAAACTAAAGTACAATAACGAAATTCTACTAAATGATCTTCAGCATAAGATTAGCTCAGATCTTCAGCGAGTCATGATCAACGAACGAACTATGAATTTGAATGAATTCGTCAACATCTGCATGCAAGTCGACGTTCGATTGACGAAATTGAATGCTCGATCAACTCTCAAGACATTAACTACTCAAGTCGCTCGCTTTACTGCTAGAATCTTGACGACGATCACTACTGCGATCTCAGCTTCAATCTTTGCATGAAAGAAACTCAGAATATCGAACGTTGATTTTGCTAGAAAGAAGTTGTTTAAGAAAGAACTCTGCTTCAAATGCAAGAAGTCAGAACATAGAGCATGCGACTGTCTTGAACCAGCTCAGATGCATGAAATCACAGCGAATTCGAAAAACAATCTGTTCTCGTCAAAGTAGTGACTGAGAACGACATGCTCATATCTTGCTTCATCAATATACTCAATAATTCATTTGATTTCAAGTCGTTTATTGTTGACGTCATCTTGAGTAATCTAGAAAAGATATTTCGATTTCTCGCTCTGATAGACATCGAAGTCACTGACATGACGTTCATAGATGATTCATTGATTTCAGAGCTATGTGAACGCTTTGATATTCAGTCAATTTCACTGTTCAAATCGAAGTTGATTCATTCATATGATGAAATCTTCGATCGAAGATCTATTACACATGCTTTGTATATCTCAGTCACTATACAAGAACATAAGAATGAAACGATGTCTCTATTAATAACTCGTCTAGATCAGCACAAGATAATCATTGACAATCTTTGATTGAAAAGAAATCAAATTTTGATAGATTCTGCAAACAATTGATTGATATCTTCATCAAATATTCGAATCTCAAAACTTATCGTTTCGAAAGCAAGCAGTCAATCAGCATTTCATAGACTTGAATCAAGTGAAATCTGCGAAATGAAACGAAAGAACTTGAAGTCTATGTCAATGATCATCTTAAAGCGAACTACAAATTCGAAATCAGTGAATCGATTCATTGAATCAGCTCTTATACGAAAGCAAAGCACTCAAGTTAATCTCGATCAACATGAATTCATTCAGTCATCGAAGAAGAGAGAGTTCGTCAATATTGTCATGATCGAAGTCGTTGCTTATTGAACTCTAGTCAAGAAGAACGATGTCAAGATCTTTACATTGATCATTAGTGAAATCAACAAGATGCTTAGCTCGATCAAAGATTCAGCGAAACTGAATGAAATGATCTCTGTCATGTCATTAAAGAAACTGAAGAAGAAACTTTCAATAGTTTATCATGACTTTCTGAACGTTTTTGATAGAGAAAAGGCAACTCAGTTGCCTTCGCATCGATCATATGATCATAAGATTGAATTAGAAGATGAGAATCAATCTTCTAGAAGTTGATTGTATCTCATGTCAAGTCACAAGTTGCAGAAGATCAAGAAGTATCTAGAAGAGAACTTGAAGAAGAAGTTTATTACACTCAGCAAAGCTTCATTCGCTTCATCAATACTATTCGTCGAAAAGAAAGACGATAGTCTTCGCTTTTGCGTGAATTATCGAAAACTGAATGCTTTGATCAAAAGAAATCATTATTCAATACTCTTGATAGACGAAGTACTCGCTTGAATTCAAGACAGTAAATATCTGACTCGATTTAACATTATCGTCGCGTTCAATAAGCTTCGCATGAGCACTGAAAGTGAGAATCTAATCACATTCATCACTTTCTTCGATGTCTACAAATATAAAGTAATGCTCTTTGAATTAATCAACGAATCGACATTCTTTCGACACTATATCAACGACATGTTGTTCGACTGTCTGCATAAATTCTGTCAGATCTATCTGAATGACATTCTCATCTACAGTAAGATCTTGAAGAAACATAGAACTCATGTGAAGAAGATGCTAGGCAAGCTTCGTGAAGTCGATCTGCAGATAGACATTGACAAGTGCGAATTCAAGACTCAGAAGATCTCATTTCTAAAACTACTGATATTCATCAATGATCTACGAATGAACTCTCGAAAAGTAGATGTGATTCGAAGCTGAGAAGTGCTTTGATCGTTGACTCATGTACAGATCTTCATTGACTTCTGCAATTTCTATTGACGATTCATAAAGAACTTCTCGAAGATCGCTCGATCTATGATAAAGCTGACTCGAAAAGATCATTCATTTGAATGAACAGAGATCTGTCAGACGATCTTTGAGAAACTGAAGCAACAGATGACGACAGCTCTCGTTCTGAAGCATTTCGATTCGATCAGAGAAGTTATTCTGAAAACGAACTTTTCAAACTATGTCAACGACGAAGTATTGTCTCAGTATAACGATGAAGACATTCTACATTCAATGATCTTCTACAGCAAGAACATGATTTCTGCAGAATGCAACTACGAGATCTACGACAAAGAGCTTTTGACTATTATTTGATGCTTGAAGCACTGACGTTTCAAATTGAAATGTACTGATATTTTGATTAAGATCTTCATCGATCATCTGAATTTGAAGTACTTCATGATCATCAAGAAACTGATCAGACGGCAGACTAAATGAGCTGAGAAGTTATTCGAATATAACTTCAAGATCATATATCAGTCAGAAAAGCAGAATCTGAAAGCAGATACGCTGATCAGAATGTCAGACGTCAAGTCAGTTGAATCAAATGATGATCGAAAGCTATATCAGCATCAGATGCTATTGTCAGCAAGCACATTTGAACTGCAATCAATAGAAGATGAGCAAGATCTGACTCAGATCTTGCTCATATTTGACTCAGATTCGAAACAGAAATCGAAAGCTAACGAGAATTCGATCGAAGAGATGATTTTCATTCAGAATTGAATTATAGTCGAAAATCGAACGAATTAACAATGTATCGATATTCGAACAGTCATAGAACAGAACAGAAGAACTTGTCAAGATATGAGTCTAGACAATTGCAGAGTACTGAACGAAGTACTCTGAAAGAATGATAGACTGTGAGTCTCTCAGTCAATGATCACTCAATTGATAAGAGAAGCACATGATCTTTCGATCAATGATCACTCTGACATGAATTGAACGTTAGACTTGTTAAGACGATCATATTGCTGATCGAAGATGAGAACGACAATCAAACGCTACATTCGAAACTGTTACATTTGTCGTAGGTCAAAAGTATCAAGAGATCGAATCAATAAACTATTGAAGTCATTGTTTATATCTGAACAACGATGGCAAGACATATCATTGAATTTCATTATCGATTTATTGAAAAGTGATGAAAGCAACGCGATTCTGACAGTGATAGATCGATTATCTAAAGAACGTCACTATATACTCTGTTGATCAGATGACGAAGAGACTTTCGCTGAACAAACAGTTAAGCTGCTGCTGATATGAGTCTTCAGAACTCATGAACTATCAAGATCAATAGTGTTCGATAGAGGTTCGCAATTCATATCGATTGTCTGAAAGTCTCTATGTCTGAGACTCGACATTAAGATGAAACTATTCATCGACTATCACTTACAGATTGACGATCAAACGAAAAGAGTAAATCAGAATGTAGAACGATATCTACGAAGCTACTGCTCATACATGCAAGATGACTGATTCGTCTGACTATCTATGACTGAATTCGTCGATAACAATGCTATTTCGCCGTCAATTGAACAATCAGCGTTCTTTCTGAACAAGAGCTTTCATTCTCATATGAGTTTCGATTTGAATTCAACTGAATATGAGATTATTCAAGCTAGAATTCAAGCGAGCAAAGCAGAGAATATATTCGAACACATGAAATGATCATTAGCGTTGATCAAGCAGACATTAGCAAGAGTCAGAGTCACAATAAAGAAACAGACTGACAAGCATTGAAAGAAAATGATTTACAAGGTAGATGACATGATGTTTCTGAATTCTAGAAACATTACGATCGCAAGATCGTCAAAGAAGCTGAACGATAAGATGCTAGAATCTTTCAAGATTCTGACTGAGATCGAACATGCATATCGACTGAAACTGTCATCGACAATGAAGATTCATTCAGAGTTTATCTTGAATCTACTACAACTGAATTCAAAAGATCTTCTTGAAGAACAACGAAATGAGTCATCTGATTCTATAGTGATAGATAACGAAGACGAATGAAAAGTGAAGAACATACTGAACTTCAGGCATTACGAACGAGGCAAACGACTACAATATCGTGTCAATTGAAAAGACTATGACGTCGATCTACATTGATACAATGTCAATGAAAATGAGTTCGAAGACTGTTCGAAGATCATAAATGACTTTCATCAGAAGTATTTGAACAAGTCAAGTTAGAAATCGACTCAACAAGAATTGATCGATCGAACTGCAGCAATGAGAACATTGCTAAATGAAGAGAAGAAGTAATGTTGCAAGCATGCATCTCTGTTACCTCTGATTAGCCTGATTAGCCTAACATAGACTAGTATAGAGCTGTGAGTAGAGCTGTTGTTGACACGCTAGCGGCCTAGCGTGCCTTCGTGAGTAAAACTCACGTCGTGTTGCATCTTCTTTCTACTTCAGCTTTGAACTTCTAGTTAGAATACACTCATATGATTCGCTCTATGCAGACTCATAACACTGTGCTAAACTTGAAAGAGTTGATGTCTTACACATATGATGCAGAGTTTCAATGACATCACTACTAGCTCAAATGCTCACTAGACTCAATTAGAATAAAACTCAGATCAAAGCTAGAAAGAATAAATGAAGGCTAGAATCATAACATGTCAGAAGAATCAGAGCTAAATTAAAAACATATGATCAACATACATCTTCTAATAAAATAAGTGCTCTGAAATTAACATTCTTGATTCATTCTGCTGTCAGAATTGATCTTCGACATTTTCTAGAAGATCAGTCATGATCATATCAGAATGAGATGCTATACTATCTCTTCAATGACTGAGACATCATCGTCGCTCTTTTCATTCTATTCAACGCTTTAAAGATCATGAAAATCAATCGAAAATGTCTTAAATGAAAGACTTTAAAGCACTCGCAAAAGTATCAAAATCTATACTTTCTAGACGTCAATCAGTTCACTTACGAAATGCTCATGTTTCTGAATGAGAGTGCAGTCAATGAACATATGATGCATTGTAAACGTAACTGAACTCTTTATGACATATCATCACGTATAATTCGATCAGTCAAATGAAGCAAAAGATGAAGCATTCTATTGATTTACTGCTTTGACAACATTCTGATCAAACATATACATCAGAGAAGTATTTCTGAAGCTCACTTTGAATGATTTTTGATGAACGAGATGCTTTCAAGATGCAGTCACTTTTCAGAGTTTAAATTGATGTTGATTCTCAATAATGCTTCTGTGCATCACACTCAAATGAGTGACATTGACATTAATGTCAAGCTGAACTCTGTTAACTATCAGTAGAAAGTCAAAGATTTATGTCATCAGATCAATGTGATCTTACTATATCTGTCATTCTACTTCTCTGACTTCAATCTCATTGAAGAGTTCTTTTCAATGCTTAGTAAGATCTGACTCAAAAGACATTACAAGCTGATGAAAGACATGAGTTTTGAAGTCTATTTGCACATGATGATGAAAGCTTGTAGCAAGAATTATTTTGCAGCTGATCACTTCAGACATGCGAGCATAACAGTAAATATAAATACGAATTGATTTGTTTTCTTGTCAATACTTCGTATGTTTACTATTTTAACTGATATGATAGATACTTTCGAGTAAATGTATACTTAATAAAATATATATTATATAATTCATGATCATCAAATATACTACTGTTCAAAAAAGTCAAACTTCTCAAACTTTTCATCTTTTAATGATATATTCAGATTCATTCAATCTGATTTCTTAAAGTCATGAGTCTGATTTCTGCTGTTGTTGTGATTAAATCATTGATGACAGCTGTTGTTTTGATGACATCTGCTTTGAAAGAAACTTTGAAAGAAACTTTGAAAGAAACTTTGAAAGTAGTTTTCTGCTTCAAAAGACTTCGCATTTTCATCGATTGTCTGCGTTTATTTACTGACTGTAGTTTAATCATGACTAAATGAAATGAAGATTTATATGTATAACTGTTTGATTTGTGAGATGATGATTAAACTTCTTCAGTGAATTAATTGATTGCAGTGCAAAATTTGCAGAAAGTGAACTCTTGATTTTGAAAATTCTAAAATCTGATCAACTCATTATGAAATAGAAATAAACTTGAATCTGATGACACGTCTGAGAACATGAAACAATCAGTTTCATAATTCACATCAAACAATATCTTGCATCATTCTTGTAAAGTTGAGCTACTCAACATGATTTCATATGCAAGAAAGTATGATTGACAACGAGATTCATCTGTACATGATGTTAACTACAAATCTTTTGATTCTATTCTGTGTTCAAATAAAAGTCAGAAGAGTCAAGAAATTTCAATTCGATGCAGTTTAAACGATGTTAAAATGTTGCATGATCAGAAAAGTCATCATGCAGAATTTTCATTCATGTGATAACACTCTCTTTAACAGTCACAATTGATCTACGAAGAAGATTAATGATATGTCGATGTCAGTAAGAGATGAGAAGATACTACTAGTGAAAAAGACAACTCAGATGAAGAATCTGCAAATTATGATTACAAGTGATTAAAGAATTTGCAACTCGTTGACTGCATTGATATTGAAATGTTTTCATTACATCAACAGTATCATTGAGTAATTGATGAAAAGATATCAGATAAAATAATCATTTCAGATGATGAGTTTGAGAATCGTGATTACAATGCTCGAAGAAGTAATGACTCGTTGATTACGCTGATATATTGAGAAGACTTAAACTCATCTTCTTTACTTGATGTTAAATCATACATTTATCTACGTGAAGAATTGAGAACTCATGAGAACGATCAGAATGCATTCTCTACTATCGATCAGAATCATGCAGTGAACGATTGCGATCGCACATTTATACTAACAATCTATTCAACATTTACGTGACATAAGTCAAATCAAGAGCAGAATAGAATTATTTAATACAATCATACTCTATCTTTTCATCATATGCATCTTTCTTTCATCACATATTTCTCTGCTCAATGAATGACAATCATTGAGCAAGAGAACGCAGTTTTTGACATTACAATCACGAGCATCACAAATGCAAAGAAAATGTCTTTAATCTTCGAATCGAGAATCGAATCAAAACATCGTTTGTATAGAATATCATCAATGAAGAGCAGAGCAAAGACGATGCAACATAATCAAACAGCACAGACACTCTCATCAAGAGTTTACTCGAGCATCACGCGCTGAATAGAAGCTATAGATTCATTACTGGTAATATAGTGCCAATCTTATTGTTTCGGCGACGTGAAGTCGTCGTGTAGTCGACGAGCGATTTTCTCCCCCAGAGGGTTTTGTCCGTTCGATACACATAGCATAGTTTCCCCCATGGGTCGGATCTAAACCGATGTCACAAGGGTGTATGAATTCAAATCCAAATCCAAATCCAAATGCAAGAGAGTATGAAACGTTTTTCCACTTGCATCGTCTTTCTAGATCTCATGCCCTTTGCAATACGGGAGGTACATCTGCTCCGGGCTGCAGCGACGGGTTATGACGACTTCTTCGTCCCCAAGAACTAAGCACGTCCTCCGTCTCTTGCCATGGTTTCACCGACACCCATATCCCATTACTTCGCCCATAGGTTGGTGCCAGACTTGTTTCATTTTTTGCCAACTTGAGGTGTATTATAGAACTTAGGTTTAGGGTCGGAGATGCGGTTGGGGATATGAGGTGATGGAAATGGGATGTCGTGAATGTAGGTTTTGTCTTGCTTGATAGTGGGGTAGGGGAGAGGGGACGCGTAAGTGTAGGAAGGAGACTTTGTTCGTGTAGGATGCGAAGGTGTGTCAATACCGCGACCCTTGAAATATACACACCAATGCCACTCTCTAACCTTACAAGTACCTCCCCGTCAACGTTTCCATCAGCCGGATCAACTGTGGCTGCTCAAGTCTCGCCCCCGGTATGTTGCGGTTCATCTCAGTCGGAACGTTCTTTTTCACTGGTGCCTGCGATCCCGGCTTGATCTTCTCCATGATATTCCATATTGCCAGCTGATTCGGGATGCCACTCAGATCAACAACCATCGAATTGCCTTTCAGGTCCTTTTCCCCATACACGCAGATGATGCTGTACTTGCGCCTTTTGGCCGACGCCACCTTCTTCGCAAGCGATTCCGAGCGCAAGTCGATGTCGACTTGGAAACGCGGGGCGTCCATTCGCCGGGGCAGGCGGCCGGTCTCGTGAGGCATTCTGAGGTCATCTTGGAGGGTAGAGACATGTTTAAGGACGGTGGGATTGTCGCCGACGGCAAGGACGATGACTTGGCGTGGGGAGAGCCAAAAAGGCCAGCGGCCGTTGTAGTGTTCGATCAGCAGAGCCATAAAGCGCTCAAAGGAGCCCAGGATGGCGCGGTGAATCATGACGGGCGTGACCATACCCTTTTGCTCTAGCTGCGCTGGGTCCTGGCTTTCGAGACCGAGACGTTCCTGTTCTGGGGCGGGCGCTTCATACTCTAGCCCAAAGCGCTGTGGGAGCTGGAAATCAAGTTGGATCGTTGCTGTTTGGTGTTGCCTGGCGTCGTTGCCTAAAAGAATGACATCAATTTTTGGGCCGTAGAACGCGCCATCCCCTTTGTTGAGTTCCCATTCATGTCCGCTGTTCTGCAATACCGTCCTTAACTGCTCTTCCGCACGATCCCAATCCTCGGCTTTTCCTATGAAATTTCCATCCAATGGCCGCGTGCTTAACACGAGCTTGTGCACACGCATACCAAATACATTATACACCATATCCACAAAATCTAGTTGTTTCCCGATTTCCTGACCCACCTGTGAGGGGCGGCAGAAGATGTGTCCGTCATCCTGATGAAATCGCCTCACTCGAGTTAATCCGCTCAACGATCCGGAGATCTCGTTTCGGTGTAGCGGACTGAAATCGGCGTAGCGGACAGGAAGCTCTCGGTAGCTGAGCTTGCGGCTTTTAAAGAGTAGGCAATGACCCGGACAGTTCATTGGCTTGAGGCCATAGTCCCCGCTATCGACATCGTCGTTGTGATTACAAGCACTTGGCTCTGGGGCACTCGGCGTTGGTTCACCTCCCAGCGCTTTGGAGATTGTAAACGCGGGACCTTGCGTGGGTTGCGTGGTACCCAGTGTCACATCAACCCCTTCCCTCACAGCGGCCGGCGGACGCTTGCGGCGAGAGGACACGGAAAACATGTCATCTTGATAATTATCCCAATGACCCGACTGTTTCCAGAGCGAGTCTTTATAGATAGTAGGTGTGACGACTTCACGGAAGCCGAAGGCGGGGTATTGGGCACGCAGGAAGGACTGCAACCTCTGAAAGATCAGAGCGCCATTTGGGTGGAAGAGAGGGGAGCCGGGGCTAGACTCATGTGTCGTGAAGAGCTCAAATTGGGTGCTAAGGGTACGATGATCGTGATTGACGGGCTCTTCTTCTTTACCAACGTCGAGAGCTTGCATAAGTGGTGACCGGCGATCTGTTCTAGGTTCGGTCTTTTGTTTCCATTTGGAGCCATATCTCACGAGCTGCTTGCCCTCCGGTTTGGGTCTTGACGAGTGTGTTAACCGTCCAGTGTGTTTCTGTGTAGGGATCGAAGGAGGGCGAAGAAGCTGTAGAGGCCGTAGGGGCCGTAGTAGTCGCATGGGATTAGTTGATGATGGAGCCGTTTCTGGGAATTTGAAGCTTCAGAACGCGCGCTTGTAGAAAGCCAATCAGTAAAGCTCGAATCTGAACGCGCCATACGTCACATTCTACACATTCATTCAATTCAGGGAGTGAGACCAGGTATCATGATTGCTGTGTCCTATCATGTCGTTTACCACTTCTTGCATATGATGGAACCTCCGTGAGTTCTTTCAGACAGGCGCAATTCTAGCGCATTCATATAAGTATAATAAGACGGCCAGCGCTACATACTCGCACTGTTGCAAGAGCCAGGATATTGGATCAGCTGGAAAGACTGGAGCTGGCCTTGAGCAAAAGCCGCCTCGTTCATTCTCTATTTGAACTGCTAGCATGCCCAGACAACGATCCCTACAGGCCCGACTGCGAACGAAGCCGCAATTGGGAGATTCATGGGTGGTAGAAAGCGACGGTGATGATGATGACGATGGTGATGAGTCTAATCCTCAAGCGACATCTGCCTCTTTGGTGTCAGGTTCAGCTAGCCCAATACGAGTTGATGCGTTGAGGCTATCACAGCAATCCTCAAAGTTACCTGAAACACCGCGCAAAAGAACCTCACGAACATCTACTAGAGCAAATGTTGAACCGGATCTCATCATGCCTTCTATACATGAAAACGATCTAGACGGGTCCTGGCCTGATGCAAAGATAAGAAGATCCCAGAGACCAGAGAGTATTCATGGCGAGAATTCACCTGGGAAAGCGACCAGGAGACAGTCGACGGCAGAAAAAGCAAGTAGAGGTGCAGGCGCGAAGTCAAAAACGCCGAAGACAAATGCGAGCTCCACAAAGACATGGGAGACTGTTGAGGACCTCTTCAAGGCAACACTCGGCTGGATATACGACGTTATGGGAGGTGCTTTAGTCAGATTAAAAGGCCCTATCTCCTATATCGTTGCTATCTATCTCCTTGTTGGCCTCATGATGTTCTTACGAAACCTCCTCTTCAGCTCCGTCTACTCTGCCATGTCTCCGATATGTAAGATCCCTGGATCTTCTTTCCTAAACCTTCCAATGTGCCATTCGGGAGTATCGTCCCAGTACCTAGGCGACCAACCTCCGCCCGTCCAGTTCGATGAGCTCATGACGGTTCAATCGAAATTCGAGGACGTCCTCGAAGCGTCCGCCGGCGGTGTCTCCCTTCCACTTGACATGAAGCGTGGCGAATCCTCCATTCGTGATCTCCGCACCGTCGTTCGACACAGCCCCCTCCGTTCGAAGAACGAGCTCGTCCTAGAATTCGATGGCTTCATCGAAACCGCCCGAATTGCCTCATACGACCTCCAAAAATTTAACTCCCACATCGGCCGCGCCGTCGACAGCTTACTCGCCACAAATCGCTGGACGAAGCGCGTGCTGGACGATATCTCCGTGCGTGACGCCTCCAGGGGCGCCATTGCGTCGTTCTTTTCCTCGGACAATGGTCTTTTCGCTCCATTCCAACCCATGAAATTCACAGAAGACGCCCTTCTAGACCAGTACATCCAGCATACCCGCGTCGCCGAAGAAGAAATCCAACGCCTAGTCGCTGAAGCACAGGTATGTACTCCAGTTTGCTTACGGGATTTTCGCTCATTCTCATTGCTCGCAAAATCTCGTTGATTTATACAACCAAGTTAACAAGATATTCCAACCCCCTCACTAAAAACCTTTTTCTGTGGAATACTGAGAAACTCGCCTTCCAATCAAACCGCAAAAGCTAACACCCCAACCACAGTCCCTCCTCTTCATCCTCAACAACCTCGAAGACCGCCTCGACCTCATCCACAGCATCGCCACCCGCGACAACCTCCACACCCAAACCTCCCGCTCCGAAATCCTCAGCCACCTCTGGACCAAACTCGGCGGCAACGCCCAAAAAATGGCCAAATTCGATACCGAGCTGCGCCTGCTCTCCCAGGTAAATGTCTACCGCAAAAACGCCATCGCGCAGGTCAGCGGCACCATGGTCAAGTTGCAGAAGATGGGTGCGGAGCTAGAGGAGTTGAGGACGCGGGTTGGTGGGGTCGAGGTGCTGGGGGGGAGGATGGGGGTGCCGCTGGAGGTGCATATTGAGAGTATTGAGTTGGGGATTGAGCGGTTGGAGGAGGGGAGGGAGAGGGCGAAGAGGGTGGAGAGGGGGGATTTGATGAGAGGGCGGGAGGGTGGGGGAGGGAGGGGGATTGAGGGATGAGAATGGAACATTTTCAATAGATAACGAGGACTGTGATGATTATGCGGTACTTCTCATCCATGGGTATGGTGTTTACAGTAGACTATACGACGTAAAAGTACCCTAATGATCGGCACATGAGCAGCACTTTTAAGTACCATAAACACGCAGCAACAAACAGACTAAAGCGAACGAAAAGGGAATCGAGGGTTGTAGATGTGATGTGGGTTGACCACAACGAATCTGTGATAGCTTGTTCTCTAAGTGGTACTACGTTAACCAGCATAAAGAAACCCAAATCAAGAGGGAAAGCTTCATTTTCCACCTCAAACCTGCTATCGTAGGTGAAGTTATCTATCGGCCATTTCTTAGATGTCGTTGCCCGGAGGGTGCATACACACGATGGGATCTTGTTCCCTCGTTATTCATGTTTAACTGACCTATTTCTACTAGACGAACAAGGACCGCGTCGTGATGAAGTCCACCACCCAAGTAATAATTCTATTTCATCGTCACCTATGTCCAGTCAGTCAGCATTGTCTCCTCAACCGCTCAGATCAGAAACTCACGAGCTCCTCGGCGCTGGTGGGATGTATCGCCACCGTCGCATCGAAATCCCTCTTGCGCGCCCCCATCTTCACTGCTACCCCAAATCCTTGCATCATCTCCGAGCTCCCAAGACCGAGGATGTGCATGCCCACAATCTTCTCCTCCGGGCCTTGGCACACCAATTTATACTCCGTCGGATTATGCTTCTTCTCCTCTGGCGGATGGAAGTCGTAGTACATGGCTCCAAATTTCGTATGGTAGATTTTGATGTTCTCTTTGCCGTACTTCTCGATAGCTTGGGGCTCGGTAAGTCCGGTGGTACCGACTTCGGGGTGTGAGAAGACGACGGTGGGGATGAGCGAGTAGTCGAGTTTGGCGGTGGAGAGGTGGGGCCCGCCGGAGGGGTGGGAGGTGCCGAAGAGGCGGTTAGAGAGAGCACGGCCGGCTGCGATGGCTACAGGTGTGAGTTCGGCTTGGCCGGTCACGTCGCCGATAGCGTAGACGCCTTCAACGTTTGTGTTCTGGTATTCGTCTACGATGATGTGACCTTTCTTCCCCTGCTTGAGTCCGATTTTCGCTGGGTCCAGCCTTTCGAGTTCGGGAGCTCGACCGATTGCCCATAAGAGCTCGTTGACTTCCATCTCTTCGCCGTCGTTGCCTATGAGCTTCAGGAGTTTTTCCGAGCCTTTGCCATCTTTCAGGCTCACAACCTCCTTGAAGCCTTTGTAGTTCTTGTGTATCCGAACGCCAACATCCTCATAACGTTGTGTTAATGTAGTCTGCACCATCGGGTCGAAATTGCGGAGAAAGGTCTCTCCTCGAATGAACATGTGGGTTTCAACGCCTATGGCATTCATGACACCTGCCAGCTCCACTGAGATGTAACCAGCTCCTGCAAAGGCCATCTTCTTCGGCAGCTCTTCAATGTCAAAGAAGCCGTCACTATCGATCCCATGCTCTGCGCCAGGTATTCCGTCAGGCTTGATGGGGTGTCCTCCGGTCGCAATCAGGATGTGGGCAGCAGTGTAGACGCCTTTTCCGCCGCTCAAGAAGTCGACCTCAACCTCCTTCGGACCTACTAATGTTGCGCTGCCATGAACAAGTTCGATGTTCTCACGGTTCCAGTTCCTTTCGTACGCAGCGTTAAGACCTTTGATCTTCTCGTCTCGAGCTCTTTTGAACTTGGCAAAGTCAAAAGTTGTGTCTGGCTTGACGTCGTAGCCATAGTGTACGGCGTCTTTCAATGCTTCGGCAATGGAGGCAAAATTCCAGGTCATTTTCTTTGGTACACAACTTCACGATCCAATTGACGTCAGTCAGGATCTTGGTTGTGGTCCAAGGTATCGAAAGCACTCACCCTACGTTCACACATGTTCCACCCGACTTCCCATTCTCGATTAGCAGAGTCTTTGCGCCGTACCAGCCAGATGCCCTTCTGGCTGCTCCGCTGCCCCCACTTCCGCCACCAATGACAATGAAGTCATACTGCTTGGCTGTTGGTGCCATGACTTGAGAAGTGGTCGAGAAATGCTGTGAGAGCCTGGCCAAACGCGGAGAAGCCAGGACTAGGGAGTGGGAGAGAAGAGAATATTTCGAACAGGGTGTAGAGGTTAGACGGGTTATATGCAGCATCGCAAAGTGCGACGCAGGCCTTAAAAGGATCACATCCGGTGTGAAAACGGACTGCAAGACGAATTTGGATAGCGGGCCTCGAGCACGATGTCCAGTAAGCGGGATGACCAAACATTCAGGGTCCTCGGTCTAGATTTGCTTTGTGTGCTGAAACCAACCGCCATCTTCCAGTCGTTCGATATTTGACAATCATATGCATGGGCGACTCTACATAGAATTCATGTAGATAGGAAGATTGCTTTCAGCAAAGGGTTTAGCCTAACATCTCCGTTTCCATCATCTTGGGCAACGTCATCGGCGGCTGGCTTGGAGATAGGTGCCCTACAAAGTCCGATCACCCATCGTCTCAGGGCACTGGCTTGGGGTGTCATTTAGCGGACCTTGTGGAAACCCGTCCAAGGTGTTACGAATGAGTGCACTCGCTCTGCCTGGCGCTTTGACTCCTCAGGCAGAGCTGATTGCTTCCCATCGTTCAATCGTTCCATCGTCCCATGGTACAATATCCATTCATGATATTCCTCGTGCCTGAGACGCAGGCGCCAAGGCGGTTATCACCAGAAGGTCGGCTAGACCACTTCAGGTTTGGCAGGCAACCCGCAGTTGAATCCGCAAGTCTAATGCTGCAAGACAATTTCGTTCTGGGCGACTGGACTTATGATAGACCTATCCGTGTGCTACTTTGAGAAGCTGTATGAGTGATCTGCTAAAGAGTGTTGCTCGTGGCTTTGCCTGAGGGGTGGGAGACCATTCTGTTCTCTACAGGGCGCAGTTGTACGCGTATAGCTTTAGTATATCTGATGCATGTCTCATAGGTGCGACAGAAGTCATCTCACTGTTGATAGTGCAGTGTTTCCAAATCATCAAAGATTATGGGAAGCTGAATGCTTCACCAACTTGCGCTGGACACTAGGCTTCCAAAGCAGTGCTGATTAGAATCGCTAATTGGAATACTTGCAGAATTATCTGGGCAATCACGATGTATTGTTTTCATGCCGTCTCCTATCAGCATGTCGCTCAGTCTATATATTCCCGTCCTCATTCCCCCATTCCCCCATTCCGTTCTCTCTCTATTCTCAATCATCTGATCCTACCTTCAGTATCATAAAATTGCCAGACTTATTTCAATAAGAGTCGAGCTGTTCTTCGGGCTTTCTCAATGGACAACATCTCGCCTTCCATGGAGGAACACAAGCCGATGGCCAGCATGCCCGTCCATATGATGGAGCATCATGACCCTGAAAACCCTCAGAACTGGCCTATCCTCAGGAAATTATACGCCTCAGCAGTCGCAACTGCATTCGCGTTCGTAGTGTGAGTTATCTAAGCCCTTGTATGTGGCTAGAGTGATGCTCATTCGAGAACCAGTGCCTTCGGTCTTACGGCATATACTCCAGGTATCTCTGGAGTGATCGCAAAATTCAATGTATCAATGACAGCTGCAGTCTTGCCGATGTCACTGTATCTTGTCGGCATTGCCTTCGCACCTATCATCACGCCGCATCTTAGCGAGCGACTGGGCCGGTCTCCTGTGTACTTCATCAGCTTGCCCATCTTTAGCCTCTTCATCATTGGTGCAGGTGTGTCCAAGAGCTTTGCATCATTGGTGGTTTGCCGATTCTTCGCCGGCTTCTTCGGTGGCCCGTGCCTTGTGCTTATCGAAGGTACATTTGCGGACGTTTGGAGTGGAAACTCAACAGTCACCTACTACTCCTTCCTCAGTCTTGCTTCCTACGTTGGCGCAGCCTGTGGTATGACTTCGCCTCCAATGAACTGAATGGTATTGTCTCTAACGGAATATACAGGACCACTGGTTGGTGGTTTTGTCTTCGCAGCAACAAGCTGGCGATGGACCCAGTGGATCACCCTAATGCTTGCACTTGCAGCATACCTTTTCGGCATTGGATTTCCCGAGACCTACCCGAGAGAAATCCTTAGGAAGAGAGCTAGGCGAAGCGGCGTTCATCACAACCTCGCCCCTGCCCTAAGCGGAGTAACCATCGGAGACATGGTACGAGTGACTGTTATCGACCCCGTAAAACAGCTCGTTGCCGAACCGATTGTGATGCTCATCAGCTTCTACTTGTGTTTCAACTTCGGAATCCTCTTCTCGTGGTTCATAGCTGTGCCAGCAGTTCTCGAAACGGTATACAGTTTCAATGTTCGACAAGTAGGGCTGGCCTTCATTGCAGCAATTGCCGGATCCCTGGTAGCCGCCCTGACCTCAATCATCATTGAGAGGATTACAATCGCAAAGCTTGGGAAGAAATCTCACGACGGTTTGGTAATGGGCATGATGGACATCGAGTACAGACTAATACCTGCAATGATCGGCGGCATTGGTATGACCGCCTCGTTGTTCTGGATCGGATGGACCGCGAGCCCAAAGATCAGTTGGGCAAGTCCTGTCATCGGCACTGCGGTCTATGTTTGGGGCAGCATGTCTATTCTCGTGAGTTTATCCCTATGCTTCAATACTATGTGATGGAAGTATTTCGTCTTGGCTCACTAACCTTTCCTACATAGATCTCTGCAATTTCTTATCTATTTGACGCCTATCCCCCACGAGGAACTCTATCTGCACTTACTGCTGCTGCCTCTCTAAGATTGCTGCTCGCCGCGGCGATTCCGCTTGTCATAGTTCAAAGTCAGTCAATCCACTTCCAGAACACTTGACAGTGCAAACTAAAGATTTTAAACAGTGATCATGGGTTTGACTGGTGGCTGGGCGTACAGCACTTTCGGCTTTATCTCCGCTGCAATGATACCACTACCTTTTTTCCTTTTCAAGTTCGGTTCAAGACTTCGAGCTAGCAGCAAGTACAACAAGATGGGCCATCCAGGCCGCGATATGAGCTCGCCAGCTTAAATCGTGAACACTATCCTAAAATTTCTGGCGTGGTCATGGAAGTATTTTGGTTCGGAGGCAGGAAGGATAATTCTTCCCAATCTCGGAGTTTTCCTAGACTATTTTCTTTGTGTTTTGCGGCGTTTGTCAAGTTCTAACGCTGGTTCCTTGGAGGATACCCCGGGATAAATTCCAATGGTCTCCTAAACAATTTGATAGCGAACTAATACCGAAAGTTTTATCACATAATAGCCTCTTCTGAGTGTTTGCCTGATATGAAGATTTGAGAGAATCAGCATGCTATGTCGCTTTACTCAAGATCGTCTTCCCACAATCGAAATGCTCAAGTCCGCAGGCGTATCTGGGTTTGCTACCAAGCAAGTTGACAACTTTGCAAACCCGTTACATCAATTCATTAACAATGAGTCGAGATATCGATGAAGAATACTGTGCTCACGATTGATGTGGTATGAACATAATTCTGCAGCTAGATATCCACTCAAAGTCTTCTACATGAAGAGAAGCCCATGTTCGACTACGGAGATAAGGGTAATTTAGTCTCATGGAATTCTCAATCATTTTAGCAGCTACCTCAGCCTGCACTATCTTGACTGTGATTGAAGTCTTGAATGAAAGGGGTAACAGTAAACATTAGGTAGGATGTTGCCTCAGGTAACGGGGTTAGTGTGACACGTCTGAGAAAGTAGGACGCGTCGCGTCATGGATGCTGCTTATGTAATGGAGCCACGACCGAAGAAAACATCAAACCGCACACGGATAACTGAGAATGTGCTTATGATCTCTAGATAACCTTTGTTACGGGTATATGGTTTGTTGCGCACGCTTCCCCTCTCTTTGATGCTTCGATGTAGTCTTTTCAACGTAATCTTCTCCTACCGCCATATCCATAAAAGGCATGGCTGTAACTCTCCCATACGAAGAACCGAGCATTGTGATCATTCTTATGCTATCGTCTTTCCTCCTTCTCCTTAACATTGTAAATTATGTATTAGATAATCTCATTTACTGTGGACTTCTTGGACAGATCGCCGTTGGCGTTGCCTGGTCTTAGGCCAATTTTCTGGTTGCAACTTCTGAGAATGTAATTGTTCAGCTTGGTTATTTGGGATTGACCATGTTGGTATACGAAGGCAATTAAGATTTTCCCTTTAGTGGTACGGCTTTTCTACTAATTTTTCCTTGCAGGTGGACTGTCAACGTCGTTTTCTTCCCTCAATGCAAATTTAGCTCTCTCAATTGCCGTACCAATCACAGGAATAGGGCTACCAATCGCGTTATCCTTCATGTTACAAGAACTTGCTGGGGCGAGCTCACTTCAGGCGTTCTCTGCTGGGGCCGCTCTGTGCTCTAGGCACCACCTTCACCATTCTCGGTACATTCGGGCTCACAAATACCCGCCTCGGGACTGTTCTGACTACTGCAGCTATATTGGATGATGTCGTTTGTTTAATCATGGTTCAGGTGATATCCAATTTAGGGACTTTGGCCATATCGTTCAATAGCATCACGATCGTGAGACCTATTGTTGTGTCCATTGGACTTGTGATTGTCTTACTACTCGCATGCCGCTTTTTGCTTGGGACATTGACAGTATGGCTGAACAGGAAACGTGGGAAAGCTCCAGCAGGTATCCCACAACGATTGTTCATACGTAATGAAACGGCTTTCCTGATCCACACCGCAACCCTCCTCGGATTTGTGACCGGAGCAACTTATGCCGGGACTTCCAACCTGTTTGCCGCTTACCTTGCAGGTGCGTCGATTAGCTGGTGGGATTCCCAAGTATCCCACAAGTCTCTTGAAAGAAATGGATCGACGGTTACTCCACTTCCGGAAAAGGCACCAGCAGATTCGCCTGCGGAACAAATGCCTATCGTCAGGGCTCCGAAGGAAGCTAGCACTGAAAATGTTCAAACCGATCCAGTTGAAGGACAGACCGTAGGGATATTTAAACAAAGCGATGAGGCTCCAGCAAACCGAAGACTACCTCCAGATTCTGGTGCCTTGACCGGGAGGCATATCTATCACAATTACTACAAAGCAGTTGTAAACAGGATTCCGAAACCCTTTTCCTTTGTGAGTGAAGGAGAACCTTCCACTGGCCTGCTGGACTTGGGAATCAATTCTAACAATATGCACTAGGCATCAATTGGTTTCTCTATTCCCATTACGCAAATGTTCACGGGACCTATCATATGGTGGGGTATAGTCTACACGGTTCTAATGATCCTTGGGAAGCTTTTCACAGGCCTCTGGCTTGTGCGCTTTACAAATAAATCGTCAACGCCATTAAGCCATTTCAGACAACCTTCGTTGCCTGGCTGGTGCTGTTGGGTATCAGGTAGATCGAGAGCGAGTGCAAGAAGGTCTGTACCTAGAATTAGGTGGGCACAATCACATGGCGAAGCCGGCACCGGCACAGACTTGATGGCTGCGACTGGCCGCCAGCCGCAAGGCATTCATCCGGAATCTCGAGTAGATCAATCACAAGAAGTGCCCAGAAACACACATCAGAACGGAACTAAAATACAAAACCCCAGTTCCTTGTATCCTGCGTCAATCGCCGGAGCGGCTATGGTATCCCGAGGCGAAATCGGATTTCTTATTGCATCTATCGCGGAGAGCAAAGGTATCTTCGCCAACACTTCCTCCGGGAGGCCTACGGCTCAGGGGGATAGCTCAGAGATCTACTCGATAGTCATTTAGGCAGTCATTCTATGCACAGTCGTCGGGTCGGTAACCGTAGGTACTTTGACCAAACGGCTGAAGAAGCTCCAGGCCGAGGATCCATTAGGCATTTGGAAGCACTTAAATGCAATGCGTCAATTTCCGCTTACCTGCATGTACCGGCAGCGTCCTCCGGCATCACTCCAAGTCGTCTCTATCTCGGTAAAGGTTCCAGATGTTGACTTTTGGCTAATGCACCGCAGCCGGTTGCAGTTTGGACTGACCATATTGACCAAGGCCAAAGGGATGAGGCTGAAATGGTTATCACGTGATGAAACCTGAGCCACAGTCGCCACGCACGACAACCAACACAACACGACCTGTACACAGTAGAATCCAACGGCAGAAATGCGCCATACATTGGAAGTGATTCGATTATACAATGTCTAAAACAAAGACCATTCCGTTTTCGGCTCTTCAAGCTGTCAGCCTTGCGCCCAGCTGATGGGGGCTCTGGGCTGAATTCAACGGCTGCGCCACCGCCTGTGTTTCCACTGCCAAACTACGGCGACAACCTCGCGAACTGGACTGCATAGCACTACCTTAGTCTTTGATATCAAACCGCCCAAACCGCCGGCAGGAAACCGATAATCCGTGCCTCAAGAGGTCGGCGAAGTCGAATCATGTCGTTATCTTGACAGATTATCAAACCGGTAGCCATTTCAGGATAGCCGCTGCCTCGTTGCCTTGGCGCTCCGGTCTATCCAGACTCTTATTCCTGAGGTGGGTACCATCAGAGCTGACGACTCGAGGTTCTGACGAGGCTATGGCTCCTTGTCCCCATCATGTTCGAAGATGAATAAGGAATTCTGTGAAGAACCTTGGAGATAGCCTGCTTATTGCCTTGCGCTCGACTTATATAGTTGAGTATAGATAGTGTACCATCTACTTTTATGCTTTCACATGGTCCATGTATTTTCATTCTTCTCACACTCTTTCGTTCCTCAATCCTACATTCATTTGGTAGGATCCCCTTTTCACTTCACCATAACTTACCTGGATTGAAGGAGCATTCACCAAAGACCCTTCTGGTTCAAGCCACCTTCCAACACAGCCTTTCTACTTTGTCACTTGTCATTCCATGTGTACTCAAGGCCATTGAAGAGGCTGTTTTCATAGTAGATAAAAGGGTCAATTTCCCTCACTTGATCACTATCTCTCCAGAAAATATTCTATCAACAAATTACAAGCCTTCTCCAGGCACCAGCCGGCTGCCTGATCAAAAAACACCGTCTTCCACGCCAAGAGATTGCCTACTTCAGTTTAGCGTGGGCCGCATCGACATCCTTCCCTGGACTACCTCTTACAAAAAGAGAACTTCGACCCCGCCATCGTCGATTGGAACTACCTGGACTCTTCTCCTCTTATAGACTACTTCTCACCATCGCCCCTCGACCCAGCACCTCTACCATGTGCTGGCCCTTTGTCCAAGGGCCCAGACTAGAAGGAGGCATTGAAGTCCTAGAACGCCGGTCAAAATATCCCGGCGAACCTCGACGCACCCGTCTGAACTTTGTGAAATCTCACTCCCGCGGCGACTCAGATGAGTGGGAGCTCATCCGCCCAGGATCCAGCAGGGGATCGTTCAGAGGAGCCTACAGTCACGAAATGGCGCAGCAGCAGCGGCCATGGCAGCAACCACAGCAACTCCCTCCGCTACAACAATACCCCCCGCCACTCCAGTATCCGCAGCCCCATCCACCCCTGGGATTTCACGGTCCAGGCCAACAACAGCAACTCATCGAACCCCGCCATCCACAATACCACGACGTCGCCCCCGGCGTCCAAGCCCTCGGCTACCGGGACGAGGAACCCCACCTCGAACAATTCGGCCGTCCCGGCGGCGGTGACCTCTCCCCCTGCATCGTCGAGCGCGAACCCCGCGCCTACATGCCTGCCCACTACCAAGTCAATCTCGGCAAAGCCAACCACAGGAGCCGCTCGCGCGGCCGTCAGCCCCGCCGAGCGGCATCAGTAGCCACGCATAGCACCGAGGATAGGTACACTGATGTCAGCTACTATGGTGGGAGCAGGAAGAAGTCGAGGAGGGCGCCGAGCCGGTATCGGGATGATGCGGATACGGTGACGGAGTATGAGAGGCCGTTGAGGTATTATGCGAGGAAGAGATCGAGGAGTCGTAAAGGGTATTATATTTAGAGGGGCTAATTGGGCAAAGTATTAGTGTATTTTAGTACTTTTACTTGTTTTTCTATGGTGGGACTGGGTTGCGATGGCGTTATCTGGAAATGTTTGGGTCGCACAGCACCGACGTTCGGACTTCCTGGGCATCACAGCACCCATTTCAGGGGTTGGGGTTTTATGCTCATTTCTGTTTCGGCTTATGTATCTTAATTATCATGTTCGATTTTTCTAGGAGGATGTTCCTCCTGCGCATTAAAGCCAATAGCTCATCTCTTTGGAAACATTCCGAGAACGTAATGAAAGTACCCTACCTGTTCCATCCTCGATTCCCAAAAACTTCCCATGTCACGAATCGGCAGTCTTACTGGAAGAAAACCCGCCATCAAAACCCCAATATCCCCTTCTAACCAACTAAGCCGTTCCCTAGCCTCCAGCGTCCGAGATAAAAATCCCGCACCCTTCCCGCCAGGCCTAGCAGGTATCCATCCCACCAGGCTGAAGACTTACTTACCCATCCCCTTCCTCCACCAAAAATCCCTCACGCTAAGGGGAAGTTGCGCCAACTTCGATCATACTTAAGTAAACCATCCGCGCCACCGGGCATGCAGAGTCTCCCTTTTTATCCGAAAAATGCCGGAGCGATCCGGCAGAGCTTTTTCCTCCGCTGTCAACGATTAGGCTGAGGAAACTACAAACAAGGAAAAAACATTCTCGGAATCCGCCTTGTTTCTTCAGGCTGCGTTTGATGCCTTCTGCGCCAGGAATCTCCATAGCGAAGGAAATGAGGCTAAGCCCCGTTGGTTCTGACGTGGAATTTTATTTCTTCATGGTATGGTAAGAAATTGGTTAGGGTGGGTTAGTTTCTGCAGACGCTTGTTTCTTGTTTGGAGCGATGTTTGGGTTCTGCAGGAACGGGGATGAGTGGTTTTTTGCATTTGTTGTAGGGGGGGGACGCTGATGGGTTTGTTGGGCTGGAGTGGGTTGGGATGAGGGGGGGCGGGGTTTGGGGGGGAGAAGCGCTTGTGTGACGTGATATGTATTGGGTGGAGAGATCAGGGAGGGGAGAGTAGGGTCTCGATTTAGATATTCGGGTATGCGGGAATATTCGTGTTTTTATATTGGACATGGAGTATGGGAACATGTTTCTCCTTTTCTCAGGGGGTTCTAAATGAATGAGGCTGACGTCAATACAGCACGGTGTAGGAAACTGTTTGAGGAAGGATTGAAGGAACAAGCACTAGTACAAGGCCATCTGAACAAATCTTTCCTTGTCAAATGATGGGGATAGAAGCAGTCAGCGTTTTCAGAATGGTGCGTATTAATACACAAGTTTTGGCGAATATGCATCTGTTTGGTCGAAAGGGTCGAAACTAGAAGTTGCATGTTTGCATGAGACACTGGTCAGAAACATTTATTCATGCGATGAGGTTTATAAGATAGAAGTGGAAGATGACCTTTGGGATTATTTCTGAGAAATTGAAAAAGCACACGCGTAATGTGAACGCCAGGCAACAGGATCGAAAATTAGAAAGTAAAGACATGGGATTGAGAGGTACCTGCTTGGGCTAGGCTCGAGGATTGGTACTATGGTCCTCTATGCCTACTGCCCAAATAAACATACCGCCGTAGCAACAAGTGGAAGATCTGTGTTTACCAAGTTGCTATTCCACTACTATATCCCTCGACTTTCCTTAGACTAGAACATCCATGGTCTCGACGCTATTGAGCGCTATCATACCGTAAGGACGAAGAGCATGAGAGACCTGAGACGCATTTCTTACACCAGGCTTAGATTGCAGAAGGGTGGCTGTCTGAGTGGAAGAGGGGAGGGCGGATGTATGACAAGGTGGTTATATACGCTGCATGGAAGAAGTGGTAAGTGGAAGATGTATTGGAGATGATACTTCAGGGAGGCTTCTTTTGTCGAGGTTTCTGTTTTGCTTGCTCGAAATTGGCGTGTTGGTAAAGTGATGCAGGAATCTGTTCCCTCCTTGTGGCGGTGTATCCAGGTGACATACAGTAATCGTGATGTGCTTAAAGAAGAGATTTGCCGTCCATCGTGAATACCACAAAGCAGCCGTCCCATCACCTTTGGGGGAATCGTCTGAGCAACCACCACGTGTACCAGATAACGATACTGCAAAACACTGCTTCGGAATATTTTGGCGTCCTGTATGGGGTCAACTCTACCTACAAGCTAGGAGTCTGCTTAGAGTCTTGTGCTTTACAGGTAGGCTTTTCTTTTCGTTTCTTTACACTTAGTTGTTTGACTGATCAGATGCTAGCTGTTATTCGTTCAGGAAGGAAAGGTCAATATGACGGTCTGGCTGGTGTCTGCTTTGATATGCCGTAACATTCCAATTAGGCAAAATTGTCCGTGAGCTATGCTTCTGGTTAGGAGCAGTGCCTCTAAGCCACCAGTCAGGCTGGGTAGGTCGAGATCTAAGGATGGAGAGGTGAGGGGGAATCTGTGAGTAACGGGTCAAGTTTCGTCGCCGGGTGATCTTCCAGGTGTCGCTCTGGTCCTGTTGGCTGGTGTTGATAGACCGGCAATGCGATCCAAACTCAGCGGAAGCAGGGCCTTGTAAAACCCCCTTGGGATTATCTCCAGGTTGGTGTCCCGAAAGCTACCGCTACCTACCAATCCATACATCAACATCCCATTGACTCCCACAACCTGTACCCGAGACCCATACCCATCTAAAACCAAGTCCCATGCCCAGGAACGCTCATGTCGCTAAACCTATACAACGTCTCCATTAGCAGCACCCTCCTCTTCTCCGCCTTCCCACACCATCGAGTCTAAAAACAGCCTCCCATTCCCGCATACCTCCACCCCACGGTCCTGCGCCTCGCCCCTTCTTTTTTCTCCTGCCCAAGCCTCCCTCGGATCCCAAGGTGAATCCACTCTTGACACTCCCTCCGTCCTCCCACCCACCTCCATCCCCATACTGAATCCCACTTCGAGGATCATCTGGGTCAATTTCCCCAAGCTCAATCTTAGTAAGGATCATTGTCGCCAGACGTGAGAACACCTCCTCAACGCCTTCGCCAGTGTAGGCGCTCACTTCGACGGAAACTGGGATTGCACTCCGGGAGGCCCAGCGCGAGGATTCTTCGGTTGTGACTTGCCGGCCTTCAGTGGCTACTGTGGCTTTCTGACGAGAGCCGAGTCCGTAATTCATGGAAGAGTGGCTCGAGCTACCTCGTATCCCTTCGTCTTTACTGCCATATCCATCAGGAAACGCGGAATGTCTGCTGGACACACTGGACTGGGTCGGCACCAAGCTATTGGAGGGAAGATGTTCGGTAGGGACAGGCTCGGCTAGCAGGTCCAATTTGTTGCCCGCAAGGAGAAGTGTGAGATTCGGCGAGGCTAGGGCACGCGCATCATTGAGAAAGTTAGGGAGAGCGTTGAATGAATCATGAGAGGCAATGTCGTAGACGATTATCGCGCCCACAGCACCACGGTAGTAGGACCGCGAGACGGAGCGGAAACGCTCCGTACCTGCTGTGTCCCATAGTTGCAGCTTGATTCGTTTGCGCCGGGTACCAGTGCCGACCTTAATTATTTTCGAAGAGAATTCGACACCGATAGTATGAGAGGAGAGGACGCGCCCTACATATTCGGTCAAGCGATGCCAGATTTCGAGGCAGGCATGTACTCACATTCGTTCTTTACAATCCGATGCAAGAGGCAGGATCTAGAGCAAGAATGAGCCCTTGGATTCATGGCAGGCTTGGAGATTGAACGAACTTGCCGCTGCCACTGGGCCCAATTAATATGATCTTCGCCAGATAGTCGTACATGCTCCCAAGCTCCTAAAAAAGCTTCAGTCGGCGCGCCATAAAAACCCCTGATGTCACACGACCGTGCCATACCTGATCATGATGTTCTGGTACGGACGAGGCGATGGAAGCATTGGAGTTCCGACGTTGGCGGCCCATGGTGGCAGCTCCGTGCAAGTTATGGCGAGGCTCATCTGGCAGCAGTGTAGAACAGCGCAATACAAAGCAGCAATATATTTATTTGGTTCATGCATCCCGCCAATTTGATCCAGACGCGAACGTCATAAGGCGGATCACTAGCGTGAGACGGCAACCAATGGGAGGCGTCTCGCTTTCCCTCAAGCTATTTTTTGTCAGTTCAACCGAAGCTTGATACTTGAACGCTCGTTTCAAAAACCACCGACACCACTCTTTCCTCTGAAGATACTCTTCGCGCAGGCGAAGGGCTGCTTCTTCATGTCCACAGCTACATCAGGATTGATGCTTCGGCATACCCGCTTTGTCACACGCCGGACCGCTCTCCGACATGCCTCAACTACCGCCGAGGCCACACAGGCCGCTTCAAATACCGCTGCAAAATCAAAAGACGCCGCATCAAACGCTACTTCAAAAGCCTCCCAGGGCTTATCAAGGGTAACCTCTTCAGCAGGGTCGGCGGTCAGCGGAGCAGCGGAAGGAGTTAGCAACGTAGCGGGAAGAGTTACGGGACGGGTGGGTAGACTGATATCTTTTGTTCAATGTAAGTCGACATCTTGCTGTAGGCAAAGGCGGATTGTCCCAAGTCAATTGAGTCCAGAAAGGCTCTTGTCACCGGAAAACAAGACTTCGCGTTTCTCTAAACCTTGAGAGTCTCCCGCCCAGTTGGTGCTTTCAAGGTGGCTTGAAGATGAGTGGAGGCTCAATAGGCCAGTGCGCTGATAAGCTTTGTATAGCCATATATCCGCCGACGGTCTATTACTCGAGAGTTGGTTTAGAGCTTGCCAAGCTAGTTTTCAAAGGTCGACAGATGAGCCCGCCGTGAGTACTCTTTGCCCGACCCATGAAGCATATAGTAGGAATGGCAGCTGATGTAATCACTCCCTAGAAGCCTTGCGACCTTTCAGTCTTACAGTCAACCGATCCTCAATGCGGTCCGAAACCCCCGGGGTCTGTTTTCCCACACTACCAATACTGGGAGCAACTTGAGTCCTGAAAGCATCCTCAACCGAATGAGGAATCTCAACAGCCAACAACTAGTTTTAGCAGGTGTCGTTACGGCGGAGGTCCTTGGGTTCTTCACAGTTGGAGAGATGCTTGGGAGATTCAAAGTGGTTGGATACAGGAGCGACCAAGAGCACCACGAGACAGCGACACCTCACCATTGAAGAATGCGAAAAGATGTGCTACCATTCCTCGAGCTTCCGTACTGTATAGGGGGGCGGGCGGGATGCAGCTATGGACATGCCAATCTCGAACCAACTGTTTTCGTACATCTGCATATACATCCTTTGTCCTCATAGACCTGTAGCAGTGTACATCAAGTCAAAAGCATAGTAATCATCTACTGAAACCTCCGAAATATGTCTACCCAGAGGTCACTGCTATTTTGTGCCGGACGATACTCCGTTACATGGTCGTATATTCAATGTAGGTAAGATCGGTCTTGAGCCCTCGAAAACTTGGGAACTGAGTGAGACAGAATTCTGCGCTGAAGCATTCAACATATTGAGTGTGATTTACTTCCGTACGGAGTCATTGAATCATATTTCCCGCTCGCTACGGGCACGGCGATAGTTTTAGGACAATGAAGCTACAGTAGGCTGATTCAAGCACTTTAACGCGCGCCTAGCGGCGCCTAACCTTCTCGGTCTGGAAACAGATAGGTACGTGTGACGGTGTGAGGCGTTTTCCGAGCAATTGTGATGTCTACTTTCGTTGATTAGAGACGTTCGGTACTAACATGTTCGGATGTCATCTTTTTCTACTATTTCATAAGTCTTATGCTGCTGCCCCTGAGGTTGTAAGTGACTCAGGGGCCTAGATTTAGAATACTACACAATTCATCATCTGCAAAGTGTGCACGGGGTATTTGCTCATAGCCGATATTGTTATGGATTCCAAGACATATGAATCATGTGTGAACGCCTTCATTTGAAGACGCGTCTAAGCTACTGTTCAACAGTATTCCGTGAAGAGACACTCCGCATGTCAAGATCTTTCAGCAGCGCCTGATGCATCAAGTCTTGATGGTCTGGGCCATCATTGCCGTCGCTGATTCGTTTACAAACGAGGGCACCACTGGCGGCATTGCCTCTATAGCGGAGAGTTGAGGTCCTGGCTTGTAATCTTCCAAGTTGCCGCCGAGAGGGACACTGGAACGAACGGCGTCAGCGAGCGTCTGATAAAAGAAATGGGAGCATCCTGGATCCAACGTACCCTTTGTAGTCGATCTCGACCATTAAATCACCCTTCGTGGTGAAGATAGGGTTATGCATAGTGAAGTACCCGCTCTCCGCCAGAACAGACTGGCTTTCTTTCAAACTTGTCTTTACGGATTTTTCGATGTAGTCCTTCAAACCATTCAAGTTGCTTTGCAACTTATCTTTCATCTGTGTGAGTGCATTATTGCCGTCGAATTCGGAGATACCCGCGCCCTTGTTCCAATCACTGAAGCTCACAAATGGGTCCGCATACTCGACTTCGATATTAAGATGACCGTTTTCGATGGCGCCCTTATTCGCGTTGATCATGAACTCCAACTTCCAATTACCGGTCCTTGCCAAGCTATGTCAACAGTTAATAAGCAGTTTGTCTAGTTACGGAAACACGCACCCTTTGTTGTAAGCGTCTTGAAGCCACTTCTTGTCCCCAACGTAGACCGCGATAGTTGCGGCGCCGCTTAGTCTTATTCTGTTTGTTCCTACAATTGGAACGAGGTTGCAGACGGATCGTGCTAATAATGGTCAGTGATTTGGCAAATTGTGCTGGTGGGGTGATTGTACCGTCGAGGGCTATGTGGAAATCCTTGAATGTACCTTACTTATGCTTCCATCCTCCATGTGAGCGGTGTCCATCACCCAGCGGTATCCCCGTTCGTTTTTGCCTTCCCCTCTACAGTACCCCGCACTAAGTAAACTAAGCTGGGGATCCGATATTTGGAATAACTATTTGATAGTATATGATCTATGATTCCCCAATCAATATTTAGTATGCGAGCCCTCCGCTATAATTACAGCTTCACATCTGCGTGGCATACTGGAAATTAGCCCCTCTATTACCTTCTCCCGTATGTTCATCCAGGCCTTCTGTAAAATCTGAAACAGTTGAATTTCAGCTTCGTCGCATTTACCTTTCAGCGAATCCAAATCCGAATAGACTTTATAGGCTTTCTTCTTCAGTAGAGTTCAGAGATTTTCGATGAGGTTCAGATCAGAACTGTACGAAGGTCACTTCATGAGTTCTATACTCATTTCCTGAAACCAGAGCTTCGATTTTCTGACTCTGTGTATCGAAGCATTATTCTGCATGAACACTAGTTCTGATTTTCATATGTCAGCTAAATTGTGATTCAAAATCTGAATATAGAACGCAGCTGAATAGCCGTGTTTTTTTCATTCAAAGTCTCGATCGAGCAGGTATAAATCTGATCTTTCAGAACCTCAAAAAGCTCCTCAAATCATAATGAAAAAGAGCTTTTCATTAGGCATTTCTGTTACTTTGTTTCTATCCCATTTCTGATCGAGAGTTTCAAAGACTCGTTCCCGTGCTTTATCTGTTCCCCGAGTCACGAATGCCTCATTCGATCAGATAACTTGTTCTCATTGATTCACGGTTCAATTCACATGCTTTTCAGCTCATTTTAACCGAAGCAGAGCAACTTCAGGTGTTAATTTCGGTCGTCGAAGAGCTAGTCAATGAGAAATTCCGTGAGCTCGTAGTGTTGCGTTGAGAGTTCTCGCGTTCAAATCGATCCCAATGTTCATTTTCAGCTGTCTTCAGGTGATTTTAGGCTCCGATCGTGACTGACGTAACAGTATCCTAGCTGCTCGAGGGATAATTGATAAGGGCCTTCCTGATCTGGATTTATTAGCTCTGGAGGGTGTTGTTTGATGTCTTCCCAAAACGCTTCGAACGGTGCTTGGAGGAACGTCCAAACTTCGTGCTATTTGGGTGAATGTAAGGTCTAATTTAGCTTGTTCTGATATTTCATCTTTGGTGAGCAAAGAAAGCTCCTTTCTAGGAGTCTTGTTACCAGAAATTGAAGTTAACGGAGGTCTTCTGAACATGGTGGATGTAGTTGAAGAAGGTGAGTTATTTTGAAGGTACGCGATTTAATAGTGCGCATTTTGCGCTAAACCATGTTGTATCGTCATACATTGCGTCTTTGCCAGGCATGCGCGTCATCAAGTAGTAATTGTCTTTGTAGTCTGGCTTGCTTGGATCTTTATCGAATGTAAGGTCCGATTCAAACTCTTTGTCCGCACCGACAGATGTCCAGAATTCTAGGAGATGGACTTGAGTCATCTTGACAATGGGTTTCAATAGGGGTACAAAATGGCGTCGAAATAGGATCTCGGAGGACTGGCAGGCATGTGGATCCTAGGATATTGGAGTGGCAAACTGAGAGATCTTCTTTCATTCGCCATGGCATATCATCTGTAACGAAGTTTCCGTTTGACGAGTCGAAGATTGCAGTCGTCAGAGTGTCATCGTGATCACACATCTTAGTGTACGCAACGCTGTTGCGGTTGGTGCTCCCTAGGTGCCTACGGTCTGGCCTTTCAAATTGATAAGTCTGCATGATAACAGCAGTGGGTGGCATTGTAGGCGCAACAGGGTTGACTGTAGTTCTGCTTAGCGACACTGCTTGTTGGCACGGCGTGCGTGCTTACCTTTCTCTGGGCTCGGTGTCAGAGCATGGTAAAGAATGGGGCATCGTGCATCGGCGGTTTCTTCTTTTCCATCGTTCACGTAGGATTCTTTGCCCTGCAGCCTGTTCTCGATCTGATCATATGCCACAGTCCATTGCTTCACCCACTCGCCGAGTGACTTAAACAGAGCCATAGGCGGAGAGCTGCCATCAGCCATTTTGAGATCAGATATGTTAGCGACGAAGTTTGAAGTATTCGCAGCTATGCGAAATTAAGCATCAAACGTTGAATTGAGTACTCCCCAGCCACCCGAAGCATTTCCTTAACACCAACTTGATCGTCCTTTCTGACGCTTTCCATATCTGCCAATGTGTTAGCTCATGGCTACATGTGGCTTATTGTATACATACCAAGATTAACTTGGAACGCAAAATCCCAATCCTTGATTTGCTCGTATTTCAGTTTATGTACCTGGGGATTGAAAAGGTGTGGTGGGATTGAGGTATAGGCCACAGCTCCCTTCTTGATCCGAACGTGATAAATAACTTTGGATCGATCTAGACCTTCTGCGTTCGCTGGTATTTCAATACGAGGTGGAGCAAGCTCGGCGTCGATTCCTGTCTTCAGATTTGGGTTCTCGACCTTCATCGTCCGTAACTTGGGTTCAATGTTGTAGTAGCTCTCCAGCTGGGCGTTTAACATGTCCTCCGAAATGACGACGACAGGGTGATATTGAGCGGTTGAGCAACCCAAGCGTGAAATCTGATCTCTTGTGCTCGGTCCTTTGAAGGCCCTGACATGAGGTGCAAAGTCATTGACCTTAAAGATTCCGACCTTTGTCCATGCCCGTCTTATGATTGCCTCCGCTTTGGAGCCAAACATCTTCAGGGCCTGTTTGCATGTCAAAGTGGCAAAACCGTGGAAGTCCTGATTTTCCTGCTTCTGGAATACTGGGTCAACCAGCGCCTCATACCAAATTCGACCAACAGATTTCCATGCATATCCACCAAATTGAAGAGCTGCGAGGTAGAAGTCATGATTCGGGATACCACAATTGGGATGAGGGTCATCGGTCTCCACCCATTCACCCATGTGCTTCGGTTCAAGTTCTGCCTCTTGATCCTTAGGGTTCGCCTTTCTGAACGTACGGCAGTAATTCTTCGTCCAACCATTAGCCGTGAGTGTCGTACGGGCCCACCAGCCAGGGCTAATATCCCAATCGCTTTCATCCACTGTTAGGTTATTCGACCAATGCTTAACCATCATACCCAAGCAGTCAGAAATTGATTCGTTGAGGGTGCCTGCCCACAGACTGTCGTTAAGATCAAGGCCAGCACTCTCCTGAACCACGTCATGAGTAAGTTCATGCCCAATGGTATCCAAATCGTGGCAACAGTACCAGCTGACCAGGTCGTTCGGAATTTCGGCACCGGGCATCGTAATACCGCGACCAGAGCCACCATCTCCAAAGAACATCTGGTCAACAGACCAATATGCACTAGCGTACCCAATCCCGATGTGAATGGAAGCGACAAGCTCCTTGCTCTTTTTATTGAGAGAGTTGCGCCCTTTTTATCGAGAGAGTTGCGCCCAAACAAATTGTATAGACCGTACGTTGCGCGAAGACCCTTAAAGCATTGTTCTCGAGCTTGATCCTCCATTACTTTTCCGTCCGGGAATGTTACTACGAATCAGTTGAATCCTGGACCAAAATTCCGGGAAGCGGATGCTTGACAACGTTGGGACCTAGATCAGGGGCATCATCGCCGTCGTACTTCTTACTCGTATCCGGCCACGCACTGCTCATGCTGTAGATGCGGCACTTAAAGCCATCATTTCCAGTTGTTAGCGTTTCCGAGCCAGTCGCAGGCTCGACTCCTGTCAACACAGTGTGGAAAGCTTTACCGCGGGTCGGTCGACCTTTAGCCGCATTGCGGACTCCTTCTGGCAATCCCACGTTATTAGCGATCTTCTGGTAATGATAAGTAGGCGTTATAGGACACATCCTGTCAGCTCACAAGGACTTGTAGTAGACCAAGGTTCAAGAGCCAAAACCGACAGTCGTTAAATTAGGTATAACAAGTGATGCAATAGCGTGTAAAGCTCAGCTTCTGTTGGATGAAAACAACGGTCTGGTGTGTTATATACAAAGCAAGTCATCGTCCTGGCTCGCTTACACAAACAATTCTTTTTCTCACGTGGATTGCTTTTAATGAGAGCTCGAAAGGTCACATAGTTAATCACACCACTGGCGCTTGGGTGCCGATTAACTTGCATGTACAGAGATGCTGAAACACCAACAGAGCAAGATAGTGGTATGTGACGAATATGTATGATAAAAGCAATGAGAGAGGGCTCAAAAACCCAGAAGAGAAGCTGAGGAGCTCTTACAAGCTGTTTTAACCATAGTGAATCGTTGCCTCAATGGAGCAGGATCGACATGTGAGATTAAAATGCATGAGAAAAGCCAGGTTGGCTGAATGCTTCCAGTAAGCTGGGCAGAGGCCCAATAAGAATTTGAAGTGGCTGGCTGAGTGCTCTCACAGAGCTGGGCAAAGCCTCATTAAGAGGCTATTGTGGCTGGCACGGCTGGCTAGAGACTCTCTCATCCCACGGGGCTGGCTGGCTGGGAACCCAGATAATGAGTTGGCCGAAGAGCCAGGAACGAAGGAAGACAAGTAACTTGTTCCAATAGACCCAGCCATCTTGGTCGTCGGCGAACCCTGTGGGAATCTAGAGCTGTGAGGCAATGATTACCGCCATCTATTGAGTAAAGTGTAGCAACTACCGCCATGTAAATGTTATTGTGGATAGCCTGGGTCGGTTCTTTTCGTGGAAACTAATGTGGGTATCTTGTCGATCGCAATGGGTGAATACACAAGCCAGGCTTCCAAACTTGAAGTGCAATAGGGTAAAAATTTGGTTATCAGGAATAGATTCGATTCCTTTTGGCGCTGTGCAATAATAACAATGGTGCGGAGGTACTCTCAAGTATGTATCAGCCCTAAGGTAAACACCTTCCTTAAGGTAGAATACCTAGGTAACCTTATCACCCTCGGTCATGCAATGATCGTAGGACGGTCACCCTATCTTGGCGGCTTGGCGCTTTTGCGATCTCAAGACTCAAAAGCCCAATCCCAATCAACACTTGAGTACGAAACGCCTTGCGGTTGGTCCAGAATTGAACTGACTGAGTTTAAGAGGACCGCTGGATAGAATAGAAAATCGTCAGTGGCTTACAGGTCATGGAAATGTTCAAATTGCTCTCCCGATCCACTAATCTGCAGAAGCCGGCTCCAGCGTCTGGAAAAGCTACAACCCAGAAGGTCCCCTCTGCGGGTTTTTCAACCAAGGCTCAAGCCCAAAGAGAAGATGAGAGCCTCTCGTACGTCCATGCGATCTCTACACTTACAAACAATAAACGCAAAAGAGGCTTAGAAGATAAGGAATTAGGGCTTGACGTTTCCGAACAGTTGGACTTCTTCAGTGCTCCAGCGGCATACCCAAACTCAACTAGAGCTCCGATGATTGGAGACGGTGTGGCGATTGCTAGGCAACAAGAGGCTCGAGAGGGTGCGACCGCACCAACACTGAGTGAAGAAGAGTGCAGGCTGGTGTTGAAGCGCAACAAGATTAAGATTACAAGGTTGAACAGCGCTCATGTAGCTGAATCTGAGCCTCAAAAGAGTCAGAATATTGTCCATGAGAAACACTCGTCACAAAAAGTCGCCCCTACTTTGCTATCACCGCAGCCGCTAACTTCGTTCGAACAATTACGCAACAAATACAAAATCTCTCGGAGATTGGCAGAGAATTTGGATACTCAAGGATATGTGAACCCTACTGAAGTACAGCTAGGGAGTCTGCCATTGCTACTAGGATCCGACGAAGATCGTGGGCTGATTTTGAATGGAGCAAACAGCAGGAAGAAGCTAATAAGGTCACCCATTGATCTACTCACCGTTGCTCCAACCGGCAGTGGCAAGACTTTGGCTTTCATGATCAGTTCAATCCATGGAGTGCTTGAAGGTAAGCGTGAAAGCAACAAGGAAACTCCCGATAAAGAAGGCGAACACCAGGTGGAAGCTCTGATCATTGTACCTACACATGAACTTGCAGATCAAATTGTCAACGAGGGACGTAAATTAGCCACTGGCACTGGGGTGAAGATTGCTGGGATGAGAAAAGGCATGAAATTGCATGCTGGAAACCCCAGGCCCACAGCAGATGACGATTCCATGTCGCTCCAACCCGTCAATGCCAAGTATGATAGCGACAATGATCACGGTTCAATGAAAACCACTTTAGTGAAAGCAGACATCGTGGTCAGCACCCCTTTGATGCTTCTGCACGCATTATCGCCGAATCCAGAGTCACCTCCAAGCGAGCTTCCAACAGTTCGATATCTTGTTCTAGATGAAGCCGATGTTCTCCTTGACCCTCTATTCCGTACTCAAACCTTGGATATCTGGGCCGTGTGCAATAATCCTTCGATGCAAGTGTCTTTATGGTCTGCCACTATGGGTTCCTCAATCGAATCTCTAGCTCAGTCGTTCATTGTTAAACGTCGACGTAATCTCATGATAGCTAAACCATCCAGGAACTCATCTCATTATGTGCTTCGTCTCGTGGTCGGTCTTAAAGACTCTGCCATTCCCAATATCGCTCATCGCCTTGTCTATGCAGCTACAGAGCAAGGCAAACTTCTTGCCTTACGTCAATTACTCCATCCCAGCACAACATCCGTTGACAGTGGCCCGTCATTGCAACCACCATTTCTGATATTCACTCAAACCATTCCAAGAGCCATAGCACTGCATTCTGAGCTTCTTTATGACATTTCACCCGAAGCTGGAGGATCATCACGTATTGCCGTTCTGCATTCCGACATTTCGGATCCAGCACGCTCAGCTATAATGGCAGGGTTCCGCAAAGGTGAGATATGGGTTCTGATAACTACAGATCTACTTTCTAGAGGAATTGACTTCAGAGGTCTGAATGGGGTTGTCAACTACGATATCCCTAATACTGGTGCTGCTTATGTTCACCGAGTCGGAAGGACGGGAAGGCAGGGTAGGAATGGAGGAGTAGCGGTGACGTTCTACACCAAAGAGGATATCCCTTACGTAAAGAATATTGCAAATGTGATCGCAGCGAGTGAAAGGGTTAGTGGGAAAGCTCGTGACGCTGGAGAAGGAACTGTGCAAAAGTGGCTGCTAGATGCATTGCCAGCACTGAGTAAGAAGACAAAGAAGGAGCTGAAGCTGAAGGGTGTGGAGGGTCGGAGGTCTCACCCAAATGATCGTGAGACAGGAAAGGAGGCAAGAAGGATGCGGATCAGCACAAAGAGCGGTTATGATAGGAAGTTAGAGAACAAAAGAAAAGGTGCGGTAATGAGTAGTCAGAGGAGAAGGGATGAAGAGAAGTCCTCAGATACCAGTGGGTTTGAGGATGGAGAGTGGGGAGGTATCACGGAGTAAATACACATTATTATTTCACCTCGATTGATACTTATCTGCTATGACACAATTTGAGACATGACCCATACCCCCTTAGGGCACGGTTTTAGGGTTCCGCTACGTCTGCCTAGTTGGGGAAGCCAAGCCTCAATCCAACTTTCAAGATCAGGCACTACATACCAGCCTCCCTGCTTGTAATACCGTTTTTCTACGTAGAAGGCGTATCAAAGGCTGCAAAGATGCTCAACTCACCAAGACAGCTCCCATACGCGCCGACGCCATATAGCTACATGCCCAACCCGGCTTTAGGTGCCACTATCAACCTCGACGAGGTATGCAACCACGAACCATCAGTAGACGGGTATCATCAACAAGACTAACTCTCGCATTTAGGAAGTTAAACTCTCCAATAGCGCAACGGAACGGGATCTTTACGACTCGCTGGCTGAGATCTACAGCATCATTATCACACTCGACGGCCTAGAGAAAGCGTACATAAAGGACTCTTTACCGGAATCTGAGTACACCGAAATATGCAGCCGTCTCCTGAAACAGTACAAGTCCAATCTGAGTGACGAGACAGTCGCACGAGAATTTGTGGATTTGGAAACCTTCAAACGCACTTGGGATGTATGGTATTTTCTATGCCATGCTCAACATACTGAGGCCGTAATTCACCAGCATCAATGCTGATTGAGTAGATCGAATGCCCTCGAGCTACCGAACGCCTGCGGGTCAATCTCCCAGCTACTGTTGCCGATCCTTTGCATTCGCATCCTATACCCTCAAACCATACAGCACAACCGCGGCCCTCCGCATCTGGTTCGCAAATACTTCGTGCGACCGAGAATTTTATCACCTTCCTTGATGCTTTGAAATTGGGTATGCTATCTAAAGATACTTTACATCCGTTGTTGTCCGATGTGATACAGTCGGTGAATCAAGTGACGGACACGGACTTTGAGAACAGGGGCAAAATCATCAGTTGGTTGATACGATTAAACGGGATGAGGGCAACAGAAGAACTGGCAGAGGAAGAGGCGAGAGAATTATCATTTGATATCGAAGGAGCTTATGCCGGGTTCAAGTCGACGCTGAATTGAGAGGCCCGTTTAGAATTCACGAGGAGCCAGAGAAGGAGACATTTAATTAGACAACGATATCATCTACCTAAACACCACAATAGTCTTCGAGCCTGGGAGATACTTAAAGAGGGCATTGGGTTAGAATGATCAGAGCGCTCCCCACAGTTAAGGAACGCGATCTCAAGAATGTAATCACTAGGACAGTCGAAAGTCAGCAAATAAAATTGTGTCTCTGGAGAAGGCGCAGCTACAGGCTGCCTCCTATAACAATGATGGTCTTGCTAGTTGTTTGTGGATAGCCATATCCATAGGTAATTCGCCATATTGATGTCTCGAAAGAGAGAAAACTTGCGCCGGGCGCAATGGAAGGCATGGGCGGCAAGAAGGAGTGCGAAATGGAAAATAGTGAATGGTCAGCCATGATCCGTCCCTTGTACCTGTAACCGGCCTCGCTATCGGTTGTATCTTAGCGACTTTCGCCTCCCTATTGGACGGACATTCGGCATGGTATCGAGGTTGTCCTCTGACAGAGGAACTCGAGTCCTCAGTCTCCAGTGGCTCGTGACGGGTACGGATATGAAAATTGACTGGGAGCCCGTGAGAAAGCAGGAGAAAGATAGTGTTAGACGTACTTTCGAGGTTCAATCCTGCCAGGAGTTATGCTCTGGAGCACCCAGGCAGTGAGAAGCTGTCCTGCTGCTCTCTTATCAGTATTCATGCACGTAAGGCTTCAATGATGTATCGTAGCTCTGAGACCCTCAGAAACGTCCTAAGATAGAAGCTTGTCGCATCACCTCACTTTCACTTCTCCAGTGAACCGATTGAAGGTTTTCAATGATTCGCCATTCTTCGATACTCGATCAATCCTATGCCAAGCATGATTGCTTGGCAGACCTGCACCTGCCTGCTGGCCAAACCGAACGACTGCTTGTCGTGTCTAGAGCCCGCCATAACCCCACAAACTCACTTCATCGATGTTTGCTGCCCATAAATAACCGCAAAGTTGACTAAAGGTCTTGCGCACTCTCTTGATCTTTGACTTCCTCCCTTCCATTCATTTCCTACAGTAGCTTCTCTCTACATCCACTCACCATGCCGTCCTTTACTCCATCGTTTGGCTTCTGCCTATCTACAGTGATCGTACTTGCATTTCTAAGTTCGCCAGCACTAGCATTTGGAGCTGGGAATATTGGTGAATATCTCTCTCGAGTCAGAACTCCAGCTGCTCACATGTATCGTAGCCTCTCTTGCCCGTATTGAAGGCCAGAACTGGCGACATGGCGACATTGAAGATACCCTTCTGAATTTGCTCATGTCCCATGCTGCCGGCGGCAAGAAATTTGGCAAACTTGATGTCAAAAGAGTCTATTTCGGTAACTGGCTGCGTGACTACTCTCAGGCTGTAGACGTTGGGACGGTCAAGTATGTCAGCGCCGAGGCAATTAGGATTATTCTTTGGGTGTAAGTATTTACGCTCAAGTGTAGTCTGGAAACGTTCGAGCTGAGATCATTAGACTTGGGTTTATGAGCTTTGGCTACGGCACGAAAGAATTTGAGGTCACGACAGAGAGGTTGGGCTGCTACAGACCAGAAGAGCATATCGATAATCCGAAAGACGCATGTAATTTCGATTGAGATCTAGGGACATTAGCACTAACACTTCTCTAGTACGCCGACAACATTGATGCACGTCAATATGATAGGAGGCTACGGGGACCCGTGGATGAGCGCAAAGAGCTTGCCATTAACCCCCAAACAGGTCTTAAGAACTATATTGCCACTGAGAACATTGGCATAACTACGTCGGCGGGTCTGGTCCGCAATCTCTTTGGTCGGAGCATTCAATTGGGTCGACAGTATGCGCAGTCTCATAACCAAGCCGACCTCTACGAGGCGTTACGCCTACTCGGAACAGGATGTCATTGTCTAGAGGATTACTCAGCTCACTCGAATTATACAGAGCTTGCTCTTATCGAGCTTGGCGAACGCGATGTCTTCCCCCATGTTGGCCGGCAGACACAGATCAGTCTCCCAGGAGCACGCCAACCAGTCTATCCCATCATCACTGGCACGTTCGGAGGTGTAGATTTCCTTCATAGTGTAATGGGTGAATTTTCAGACAAGGCCACGCAGTCTGAGATCCAAGAGCTGGAAGGTACCATGCAAAGCAGTGGCACAACTAACCCAAGCCTCTTACAGGATCTGTTGAGCCAAGTCCCTGCTGGTCTTTTCGGAGGCAAGGATCAGGCTGGCAAGGCAGATGAGCTTCAGGCGAATGCGCAAGCTGCTCAAATGCAGAATATGAATATTAGTCCTCGACAACCGGAGGCGTGGACGAGGCAGTTGCAGGAGGTGTCAACACAGATCATGCCAATCCTCGAATGGCATGATGAGATTATGAAGTCGATATCTGAGGCCATTGAGAAAATTCCAATCCTCCCCGATCTCATTGAGCAATTGCAAGGTAAGGAGGTGTCCGAATTTGTGGTTGTCAAGCCCCCTAGCTGAAATTTCGCAGATCAAATCAACGTTTTTGTGTTCAGTCTTCTTGCACCATTTGTTGTTCCAGTCATAAACCAAGTGAAAACAGAGCTTGCAACTGGGTCATCCGAGATCATTCAAAGCAGTAAAGAGAAACAACTCATAGAGTTCCATGACAACCATTCCACCAACCCAACACATTCTATGCTCTCGAAAGACCATTTCTCCAATATTCTCAATGAGCCGGCCGGCAAGGTCGCCAGTCAAGTCCTGAAATGGGTTGTGCCCCAGCTAATCGCTTGCTGGGACGATGAACGCATTGACGTCAACCGAACACTTAACAGGGTAATAAACGGTGTATTCCATCACCCTAGCCTCCGGGATTACGGAGACGATGGAGCCGTTGATGGTCGCCGTCTAATATTTGGCGTTGTCCAGCAATGGTGGGGTTCCAAAGACGAGCATGAGCGTTCCTTCTTGCGAGACCAACTAAGTCGTGATGGTGTCGAGCAAGGACGGAACCATAAAGAAGGTGTTCAAGACAGTGGACACGGCTGCGGGAAACCCCTCGGTATGCCTACCACTAAAACCGCTGAAAGCTCGGGAGCCATTGGAGGTCTAGCCCCAGCAGCAATCCTCGGCGGCATCACATCAGCCCTCGGAGGAGAAACCTCCAATTATTCCGTCAGCGGCGGCAACGCCGGCACTGGCACATCCGGAGGCTTAGGGAACATAGCAGCCGAAACTATCGGCGGTGGCGCTTTTGGTGGTATTGTGGGCGGTCTTGTAGGCGGCTTGGGTGGAGATCTTCTCGGTGACGCTTTTGGCGGTTCTACTGCAGAAAAGAAACATGAATATCAGAAACAGCAGTATGGACCCGACGGCTCATTCACGCAGTCAGTGAGTGAAACAGGATACAGTCAACCTCAATATGGCCGTGAGCAATACCGCTATGGGCAAGCCGAGTATACACAGACGCAGTTCCCAGGAGGCGGACAAAGACAGGAGTACCAGCGTTATCAGCAAGATGACCAATCCGGTGGAGCAGGGTATGGCGCGTATGGGGAACAGGTGATTCAAGAGTCTCGACCTGCATATGGAGGCGGGTACGAGCAAAAGACAGAAACGAGATTCGAAGGCCCGGATGGGGGATGGCAATCCGAGGTCCAACGCCAGGGGAAAGACAAGCACGGCAAATTCTACAAAGAGGAAGAACATCATGAGGGCCACGATGGGTATGATAAAGATTCCGACGACTCAGATGACGAGTACAAGAAGCACAAGAAAGACAAACACAAGAAGAAGCACGGGAAACACCATTCTGGCTCCGGCTCCGAGGACGAGCAGCCTTACCGCGCCCCGCAACAGACCTACTCGGAGGAACAGAGCTACGGCGGACGACGCAACGAGTACAGCGAAGGCTATACCGCCCCTGTGGGAAGGCGCCAAGAGTACAACCAAGGCTACACCGCCCCACAAGCACAAGAATACAGCCGCTTCCAAGAACCCGCGCGTCCAGCTTACGAAACCCCTTCCTCCGGCGGCGGGGCAAGGTACGAGCCCGACCCAAGATTCAAGCCAGAGCGACGATTCGAACCCGAAACATCCATGCCCGGCGCTTTCGGTAGAGAAGGGTATGGTGAGCAGAGAGAGCAGTATGGTGAGATACAAGAATACGGCCGCGCAGAACCGGCGTATGCGCGCGAGGAACCCGCATATGGGAGAGAGAAATTTGGACGCGAGGAATCTGCTTACGAGAGGCGAGAGGAGGAGGAGGAGCCGGTGTATGAGGGTGAGGGGGAGGGGAGGGGGTATGGAGAGGAGGAGTATGTGGAGCGGAGGTATTAGGGGTTGTGGGAATGGGAGAGGCGGGGGGGTAGGGGGCCAGCAGTTGAGAAGGGGGGTAGTTGAAGGGTTATAAAGGACTAGGTAGAGCTTACGACATTTCTTTCAGCCAGCGCTTCTCTACACAGTGACCGAATTCTTAAAAGATGACATGTAGGAGCTAACATTACTACAACAGCGAATAAGTGATGTGAATGCAGATCATGCACTGTATGTGCCCGCTACATATAACGATAAGAGCTCTGAGCTCCGCAATGCTAGACGGCTCCGCTCTTTATAACTCTGCGAAGATGGCTGTACTATATAATCACTCTTCCCCCGTTGGACCGACCGCGGCATCATCGCTGCCCCCTAGCCTCTGCTTTAAGCCGCATCCATATGAGAAGGTCGCCCATGGACTCGAGCTTTCTCATCGGTTGGCAACCATTACACCAAAAAGCGTAGCCTCGGCGCCGATATCGTGAATAGCGGCGTCATGGTCACGCAGCGCCTTGGGCAACGAAGCTCCTAGGCACATCTGAACCCAATCACGGATTCTTCTCTGCAGCGAATGAATCCTAGTTCCCAGCACCAGCCTACCACGCTTTAACCTCCCCCGCCTTCGGCTTCTCCATTCGCACGATCTTATCGCAATTTAGCAAACACAACGGATCAAACGCCTGCTTCAGCTTCCTCATCGCATCGACAGTCGTCTCCCCCAGCTCATGCGCGAGATAGTCGCGCTTGATGAGGCCAACGCCGTGCTCGCCTGTGACTGTGCCTTCCATTTCGACGGCGCGCTTGACCATGCGGTGGACAACGGCTTCGGCGGTGGCGCGCTCGCGCTCGTTGAAGAGGATAATTGCTAGTGGGTGGGGTTAGTTGGGTTGGGTGGGAAGGAGAGGGGAGGACTTGCCGTGGAAGTTTCCGTCGCCAACGTGGCCGACCATGGCGGCTAGGAGACCGCTGCTGGCCATGTCTTCTTTTGTCTGCTCGATGATGTCGGGTAAGCGGCTGATGGGTACAGCCACATCAGTCGTCCAGACGTGATCGCTTTCGTCTCTTCGTTTTGCCATGACGCTCCAGAGGGCTTCTTTCCTCGCGCTCCAGAGCTCCAGGGCTTCATTGGCGTTTTTGGCAAAGTCGAAGGATTTGCTGCCATTGGACTTGGCTAGTTTCTGCACGATGCCGATTTGCTCTTTTACTCCCGACGGCGTGCCTGTGAACTTAAAGAACAAAGTTGGCGCTTCCTTCCACGTGCGGCTTGTGGAGCCACTTTCGTTGATACAGCGCATTTGGACGTCGTCCAGGACCTCTATTGCAGCGATGGGAATTCCTTCACCTACGACTTTTGCTACACACTCGGCTGCGTCTCGCACAGTAGAAAAGGAGGCTACAGCTACGCTCTCGCTCTTGGGTTTTGGAGTGACTTTGAGGGTCGCTTCTGTGATGAGGCCCAAGGTTCCTTCGCTGCCAATGAACATGCGCGTCAGATCGTAGCCTGCGCTGCTCTTGCGCGGTCTTTGCCGGGTTTTAATTATGGTACCGTCAGCCATTACGACAGTCAAGCTGAGCACCCAGTCTCTCATCGTGCCATAGCGGTAAGCATTTGTGCCAGAGCAGCCAGTGCCTACCATGCCGCCGATCTGAGCGCCAGGGCCGGGGTCGGGGGGGAAAAAGAGGCCGTCTTTGGCGAGTTCTTCGTTGAGGAGTTCCCAGCCTAACGCAGGTTGGACGATAACATCTAGATCGTCCTTGTGGAGTTGTAGGATTTTGTCCATTCGTCGGAAATCTATGCAAAAGCCGCCTCTTGTGGCAGAGAAATGCCCTTCAAGGCTTGTCCCTCCCGAGTAAGCTGTGATCGGAATCTTCCTCTCATGGCAGATTTTCACTATTTCGCTGACTTCTTCTGTGGTCGACGGAAACACAATGAGGAAGGGCTTCTCGTTATCCTTGGTAGTGTATGATGACCAATCGGAACCGGAATGATACTGGAGGTCACTCTCGTTTGTAGAAACATTCTCTTCGCCGACTAGAAGCACGACATCTGTCCACGCGGCTTGGATGTTCGAATTAGCGGTGTTGTGCGATGGGGGCTTTACACCTGCGAGAGGCGCTGTAGAGGCGGGAGCTGGAGGAGTAGGCTTCAAGGTTCCAAGGTAGTAGCATGAAAACGAAGAGAAAAGAATGACTGCCTGCGGTCAGCGATAATCTTCCCCCTTTGTAGGTAACGCTTGCCGAAAGTAAGAGCAGCATTGCGGCCTCCACTGCCTTCCGCACGTTCTTTAGCAAAACGACGTTGCTCCGCACGCTCACGTTGTAATCTCTGGAAAGTGCTCTCGAAAAGTTGACCTTGGAAATCCTTCTTATCCGCGCCACGGGGTTGAGAGCTGTGCATTGCTTGGCGGGAGGCGATGGGGACTTGTCGGAGGCATTGTTGGGGGATTGTTGTTCGCCGAAGGCTTCTCAGAAGAGCAACAGAAGGGCAAAGTTTGTTTCCAGGCATAATCGTTTTCTTAAGCCCTTGGGGGCTTCAAAACCAAGTGTTTACACGAAGTTTAGCCAAAAGTGGAGATGTCGAAGCCTGAAGGAGGAGAATTCTCTAGAATAGTTCCCGCGGTACGCTTCCGCCCTGCCGCGCAACTACCAAACGGTACATTGTACTGACTTTACTATTACAACTCTACAGTAGCGATAAAAACGTGAGAGATAAAACGATGAGATGAATGGTCTATACTATTATTCTTTCCCGTACTTTCATTTAGCCTGCCGTGACCTCGACGGCGCCGTCTTCCCCTTCCCGCTGCCCTCCGCGTCGTTTGCTCCCGGGCACGCCGGGTTCCCCTTTCGCTGCATTACACCACCTTTTCCTTGCGTCGTTTCGTATTTTGGATTGATATCTTAATACTGGACTATATCTCGCTATGCCCCACTATAAAGTAGAAACATCTTAAATAGCTGAGTAGCGAAGTGTGCGGGCGTTGTCCATGACACTGTTCGAGATTTCGCAGATGACAGAGACCCAAGAGGTCACCCCCTGAATCCTTGTCAAAATGTCTTCAAGGCGGATCTGGTCTTCTTCTCTCAAAAAGCTCATCGCCAAACCGCAAACAGCCTGCTGGTGGCTGCGCGACAACAACGCCAACTCTGTATTCGTTTGAGGGCCCATTTCTCCAACGATGGCCAAGAAAATCTATTGTCATTACAAATGAAGCCAATTTCACAACTTGCGTGACCCAGGACGGCGGAGATCGTCGTTTCTGAGACTTCGATGGCATTAGAGTTCAGTATGGATATGGATATGGATATGGTCGAAGCTGAAGATCTGACATGGAAGTCCAGGGATTATTTCGTTAGCATGTTTATCGTGCAGGCGGCGATAGGTATGTAGAGAAAACTTGAGCAAGATATAACGCTTGCTTTGTGGCTAATTTTAGTATATAGGACATGCTTTAAATATCACTTTGTTAGCAGGAGTTAATGATATTCCCTCCAATACCGCATCTGGTGTTTCATTCGCGCTCGTCCGTTAGTGGATGACAAATTATACTATGAATCATACCTGATGCATTCGTTCTCTGGAGAGTGATTTGCACTATCCGACCCGACTCGTTGAGATCAGAGATTGGGGGCCGGAGTTTCGCATATGTATGACAAACCAAGACCCTCCAAAAGAATTATACATAACCCTAAGCCGTCTTTTGGAGAGAAGCATTGTTCATAAAGCTCATAACGTCGAACCTTGGGACTTTGTAGGATGGGTTTGCCATCTCAGATCTACTAAAGAGTTTCCAAGATGCGGTCTCGATCACTTGAAATTTCGGGGCAAGGTATCTTTGGAAATGATGCGCTTGGTATAATCTAAGATTCTGTAGAGAACTGGCGGCAGGAGGGAGCAGTGATGGGAAAGGTCTACCAAAACCCGCTTTACAACATTTTAGCAACAGGTGCCTCCAAAAATGACCAAGGCGGTTTTACTGATCGTGAGCCCTCTCTCGTTTCACCTTGCACAGTTAAGTCGGCTCGGACCAACACCTCAAGCCAAACATATCATGTCGTTGAGTTTTGAGTCTGGGCTCTTCTTGGAGCAGCAGCCCTGAACCGCCGAGCATGGGTTTTCCGAGAGCGTTTGCTTGCTCCTAGAGTCGTTCGGTCTGCAGGTTCGAGGAAGGGAACATACTAGCGATTCGGAAGAAATTCTCTGAAAGGCATGGAAGGCCGCCATGCGTTCGCTGCTTAAAGATAGTTGCCATAGGATAATGTTCGATTAATTTGACCATGAGCTCACGACACTCATCTTGATTGGGTCCACTAGAGTTAGATCCATGACCTTTTCTTTCATATTTCTCAACGACTGGCCTAAAAAGTGAAAGTTCAGGTCTTGAACATGAAAGCTGCCTTACAATACTGACAAGTATAGTCGCTGAATTCGAACGTTCAGGTTCAGCGACGCTTCGGGAACAATAAAAGTAAACTGGTAGTGTGGCTTTGACCAGCTTCAAACCTTTTCATTGCGTCTTCGATCACAAGAGATTTGTTGAATCACATTGGGTCAGCTACGTGACGAGCTTCGTATCTAGGCGTGAGATGAGATGTACTTACACAAGTGTGCTTTTCCCTGAGCCAACGTTACCGTGAAGCCACAGGAGGGAAGGAGTGCTTTCTTTGTGCCACCGCGCATAAATTGGATCCTTGAGATGCCATTTGCCCGTGCCAGAAAGGGCACGTTTGAATACTTGGTCATGATGTTCGATGTAAGGTTGTGATGACACTCAGCGAAGAATCTCGTAACGCTCAGTCTTGTCTAGATGATCTTCACTGGCATTCATCTAACGGCTCATGCGAAAGATCGGGCCATCAATGGTATCAAGAAGCCTCAGAAGTCCTGCGTATTTCTCATCTTGATTGATCGAGAGTGCCTCTAAAGCGTCGCTTATATTGTTGCGATTTTCTGCGTTCACAAGAGCAGCACATCGATTCACGTTTTGCTGCTCATCGATTATGCTCTGCGAGATTTTTGCGAACTCGTCTTGACTGACAATCACACTTTTTAATATACGTTTGACTGAGGTCTGCTCGAAAAACCTTTTAGCCTTTGATAGGTATAATATCATCATGGCGTACAGTCGAACAAGGGCCTCCTCAAGCTCCTTTGAAGCCAACATTTTGCGATGCAGATGGATGTTCTGGAAGATGTTGCAGCGACCAATCAAGCGAGCTATCATCTCAGCACCCTCAACCACAAAGCCAAACCTGACAATATCATTGACTGCAATCTAAAAGGTTTCAGCCTAGGACTCGGTAACTCAATTGGAGGCAGCACAAACCTGCAAGATAAAACGGACCCCAGCCCAAGGCAGTGCAGTGTGGACAGGGTCATATTGAACTGCGTTGTCTCCAATCTGTTTGAAAAGGTCAATTCATACGACATTTTTGCTGAAGAGGTCTCTTAAAACGATCGTCTCGCCATTGCCACCAAGTCGGGTGAACTTCCATCTCTTCTTGATGCACTGATCCCTCGCTCTCTCGGTAAGAAGTTAGAGGTCGGATAACACGTCCAGTTTGTCGTAGCCGTCGAAATTCGAGTAACGCCGGTCACCTTCGTTCAATCTCTCCAACGCAGAAGCCCATAGGTCACTGTCTGATTTCGTCATCACAACCACAAGGTAGCAAGTCACTCATCACCATAGATTGGGGTTGAGGTTATATCAGAAATCTGCCGGCTTAATTTTATTAAGGGGTAGCAGTCGTGCATAGTTAATAACGTACGGTTGTACAAGAAGGCGGGGTTCAGGATAGACACTTGGTCGTGTTCTCCAATACTCTGGCTTCGTTCCGAGGTAGGTAGAGTCTCAGCGTCCAACATCGAGGACTTCGGTAACACGCCTCTTCCACTTTTAGAACTTCTAGTTTAATATGCACAAATACAGGATATAGTGCACTACATCTTCGATATATAGCGTCATTAATTGTTGACTGCTCGGTGTATCGATGGAATAAGAATGATAAGGAGACGAGATAAAAATTAGTAAAGATGCAGAGCATTAAGCACCGAACGGCATAGCGCAACCCGTTTTTGGTAGTGTACTCTGCTGGGCACTTCGAGCATTCTTGCAACTGATGCAAGTGCAGCATCGTGATGATCGAGGACAAAAGATTATAAAATAGACAAAACGGTTGGCAAGTTCGAAGGTAAGCGTAGCACTCTAGCAACCTTAATAGAGCAGCCCAGTTTGAGGCTAAGTGGTCATGTGCGACTGTTATACATCGCTGTTGACTACATAATATCTCGTTCTTGACACATTCGTGCTGAAATGCCACGTTACCTTTTGATGAGTAGCATAGAACAACGAAGCTCATGACCAGGAGCAAAGATCAGCGTCTTTAGTGCGAGAACTACTTGTCCATATTCAACGTTAAGATCAATAACAAATTTAGCGTCTTCCTGATATCTCTAATACTCTTGTTTTACTTAGTCTAAGCTGTCCGCTTTTGTGTTCGTTCTAGGGGAGTCATCGAGCAGCTACGAGAGTGGGACCGCAGCACTTTGAACTTATACTGTGTCTTACGGATTTCCTACCAGTATGGACAAAGAGCGCTATTCATCCAAGCCTATATTTTATGGCTATCCGGAGGCAAGGGAGGCCTTGAGCCCTTTCACTCATACCCCAGGCTCAAATCCTGTGGTGCGTGGAATACCATTAGCAATTGCAGGTTATGCGTGCGTAATTTTTATTCCGGATATAACACTCTGCTGATCTAGACTCAGCGCCGCAACTTTTAATTTTGTTTCAAGCTTTCTCTGGGGAAATGCTGGATTCGACAAGCTTCGAGGAATACAAGAGCTCGATAATTATGAGCCGCGCTACGATCCAACTGTCATTCCTGTCTCACCACGCACTGAGGGAAACCTCGATTTTCGAAGTCTTGGTAGCTCTATGCAGCAATCAGATAGCGAACTCGCCAATGGTCAATACAGCATTGCCACTTATTGTTCTGCATACAAACAAGGCACACTTACGCCGACAGCTGTTGCGAAAGCTCTGTTGAATCTAGTTCAAGCTTCCCAGCACAAGGCTGCATTTTTGGAGATCAAGCCATCGAAGGTTATTGGAGCAGCTGAAAAGTCAACAAAGCGATATAGAGAAGGCAAAGCTCTGGGTCCTCTTGATGGTGTAATTGTTGCTGTGAAGGACGAGGTAGATCTCGACGGCTATGGAAAATCCTTGGGTTCTTGCAACGATTTTACTAGGCGAGCTGGAGGTACGAGCTGGTGTGTAAAGAAGTGGGAGGAAGCCGGGGCGATAGTTATAGGAAAGCTGAATATGCATGAGCTTGGGTTGGGTATGATCAAGATACCAAATTAAAGCTCCAACGAGATCTAATAAAACATAGACACTACCAATAACAACCCAACCAAAGGCACCCCACTCAATCCTCATAACCCCCACTACTATACAGGTGGGTCGTCGGGAGGTTCAGCTTACGTCGTTAGCGCAGGCCTCGTACCAGTCGCTCTGGGCGCTGATGGAGGCGGCTCGATCCGAATTCCTTCAACCTTCTGCGGTTTATATGGGCTTAAACCGAGTCATGGTCGCATCTCAGGCTCACCTACTCTTAGTTTAGCGGCTTCGAATGGAGTCCTTGGCCCAATGGCTTCGAACATGGCTGATCTGGAGATCGCCTATAGAATCATGGCCACACCTGATCCCAGTAATGCTTCATCGGCCCTATTTCCCCCTGCGATTCCTCGGTCTGTTGCCCCATCTCATCCGCAAGTTCTCGGCATATACAAGCCCTGGTTCGATAGTGCAGACCCTTCTGTGCTCAATGCCTGCCATGATGCACTTTCTTACTACAAATCTATTGGCTATAACCTTGTGGACATCACCATCCCCTACCTCGCCGAAGGCCAACTTGCACACGCTTTAACCATTCTCTCCGAGATCAGCACCGGCATCCTTGACTTGACAGGTCTTACTGCGGCCAACAAGATCCTCCTTGCTGTCGGCAAGCAGAGCCCCGCCTCAGACTTTCTCCTAGCGCAGAAGCTACGCAATCTTTTGATGCAGCATCTCGCATTTCTCTTTCAAAGTCATCCTGGCCTGCTTATCGTCACGCCCACAACCCCAATTGCAGGATGGCACATCTCGGGCGGCTCTGCGGATCTGAAACACGGCGTGAGCGACGCAAACATGAGCGTCAGAAATATGGAGTACGTATGGCTTGCAAACTTTACTGGATGCCCGGCGCTCAGCGTTCCAGTTGGACGAGTGCCGGCAAAGGAAGGAGAGGGAAGAATTCCGGTGGGGCTGATGGCTATGGCGGAATGGGGAGCGGAGGACGATTTGATCGAATGGGGCAAGGCTGGGGAGCAGTGGGCTTGGGAGGATGAGACAAGAATGGGCAGGGCGGAGGGATGGATTGATGTGCTGGAGGCGGCGAAGGCTGTGGAAAAGGCTGTGGAAAGCAAGTTATAAGAGGTCAGTGGTTCATGCTACGCTGGCTTGTCAGAAATAGTGGATAGGTTTTAGATGTGCAGTTCCCTCTGTAATGATGATATGACAGTTAGGATGTATTGACCCTGTGTAGAAACTTCTAGCCCTGGTCCGAAGCAGCCGCCGCTGAATATAAGTACATTACACTCCGATGCGTATGCGAAATCCGGCGGCTATGAAAGTTAGCTTTCGGACCGCATCGAAGAACATCCGCTCACGTTGTCTCCTAGACGTGCGCAGGATCTCATAACGTAGTGCAAGCCCTATCAATGATTTGATCATGCCCACAGTACAATTCTACGCTCGAGGCAACATCTATATTTGAACATGTATCAGAGTCTTTTGGTATCTTCAAAGTTGTTAGATTGAAGATATGCTTTTCAAGTATTTCTGAGTAGATTATCTCGCCAAAGCACAGCTGCCTATTCACGTTCAGTTTAAATACCATACTTTGTAGTCGCCACTTCGAAGTCAATGGCTGGGCGGAAGGTCATCTTCCGGAGGTGGAGGTTTGGGAAGCGCAGGCTTAGGATTGGCGGAAAGCGGGTTAGACTATCATATTCCATGGGCGTAACGACCCCGCTCTACTCGTACAACAAGCTTCAGTAGGTAAGCACGTGCTACCGCTGCCGCTCATTGCTTGATTCAGTTTACTACCTACGTAGTACGACCTGTACGAGTACACCATTTGCCTTTTTTCTCCCTACCTTGATACATCGCTTGAGGCTGAACGGCTTCAGTCTCTGGGCAGGTCTTCTACTGTTTTGACTGATCATTAAACTTCATCATGATTGCAGGACCCAGAGTGCTCAGCTCACATTCACAGCATAGGCGCATTGATCGAAAAGTGACTGCATACAGAAGCAGGAAGGTTTGACAGTCCGGTAACATACGATTGTCGGCCTTCCAACCATCGCTGCCAGGATGTATCTTTCGGGGCTTTCTCCTGATGTCTTTCTCGAAGTCATCGAGCTTATGGATGTCCCAACACTCCTGAACCTCCGTCTTGTCAATAAAGCGACCTGTCTGCTAATCGACTCATACGAAACATCGCTTAGCAACGCCATTGCCAAGAACTACCAGTGGATCGTGGCCTTCGATTATGACCCTCCAGACACCCGAATCAGCACTATGAAGCAGCTGCATCAGTTTGCTCGCCTGGAGCTCATCCGCGAAGTGGCTCTACATGAACAAGCGCGGCCAATGACATCTATGTGCACCAATACATATCCACTAGCCCTTAGCGACGAGTTGACCAGACGGCTAAAGCAGGGTCTTGCCATCTATCAGCGGTTCCTCGAAATCACAAAGGCTGCGCAAGCTGCAGAGGTACAGCAGAGAAAGTCGACACCATTGGGATGGCTATCCTTGCCACTGAATACTCCCATAATTGTTGAAATCAGCCACAGAGACTATGTAAAGGGCCTCTCGTCGGCAGATGTTTTCAACTACGTGCTGTTGTTCTACTTTGTGGACAGATTTTCGTTCCCCGCACTGCCTTGCGTGACGCGCCACAAAGGCACTCAAATCCCATCTCCTGCGTACTCAAGCCCGCCTGACGACAACGGTTCCGATGCGTCGGGTATCTCGGAGCCTGCACCTACGCCTGGGAAGCGAAGTTCAAAATCGCCAATTGGCCGGATTGGGGCTGTACCAAACAAAATCGCGCGTTTTCTGTCGACTCCCCTACACGTTGACCATTACAAGTCAAGGTCCAATATACGCCAGCGGTCGATACTCTATACCGAAGATCTATCGACTCAACGAAAGGGCGCGTTATCAAAACAACGAGGGTGCAAGGCGGTAGGATGTAGCGTTAAGGGCCCACTGTTGATATATTCCAAGATACGTACCCTGCGTACGGATGAGCTTCACAAACCAAAGGAATTTCTTCAAGAGACTGTAGGATTCACGAGGAAGCTATTGGCAATGACGGAAAGGGAATAAGCGGCGGCTTCGGAAACGTAGTGCAGTCGATTATCGAGAACACAATCGAACGAAAAGGGCCGCGTTCAATTCTATACAAACCACTAGGCACTGTCCTAGGAATCCGAATAAGCTCATTTCTCGACCACCAATTTGCCGTTCCTATCTCGACAGAGAACTACGACTATTTTCCCACCTGTGCAAGCATGAAAACCAAACGGCTAGACGGAAGTGCGCACCACGCAGAAGACGGCAGAGCTTGAAACTGAGCCGGAAGTATATCACAGAAGTCGTTTGTCGTAAACTCGGTGGACATATAAGAGGTGCTTGCTGGGATGTACGTGAAATCGAACCCTCCAGAAACAACAATGTAGCTATACGTACTGATACTCCTCATAGATCAGAAGCTATGGCAAAGGACAACGATCTGTGGATAGTTTAGTAGCGAGGAAGGGTAGCTATTTCGATTTCTCATGATCAAAAGGCTATCAGACCATACGGATGACTGAAAGACCAGCATGGAAGACACCGTCTCGAACTCTGATTCGAACCTGTAAAACAAACTCAGTCCGATCTCATCATGAAGGGAAAATAAAGCTACCTCCACATCGCGGCAAGAACCTCCATAGCTAATTGATAACGACTAGCAAAAGCATGCTCCAGATAAGTGTACTGTAGCTCTGCTCTTTTTTCTTTTTGAAAAAAACATCGAAGAGAACGAACAGGTCAGATCTGCATCCCTAATCTGTCAACCAACTACAGTATAGATAGCACCCATCATTCGTCCACTCTGCGAATTCCTACCTATGACTCTTTCAACAACAATCCAATCGCTTAAAACGAACCTCTTAGCTCCTATCTTAAACAACCACAATATGTAGAAGAAGAAGAAAAATCCCCATTAATGCCACGATCCTCCTTTTCCATCCTCTGCCCTCTCTCTCAGCTACTTATTTCCCTTTTTCCATCTGCATATCGATACACCAATCCTCTCAGTCCATCCATCCATCCCTACCTCCCCACCAACCTCCCAACCAACCCACCCAACCAACCATCCATCCCCAAAACCCCCCAAAACCCCCCAAAACCCCCCAAACACACACACACACTCCTTCCTCGCAGCAAAGAACCTTAATCTATTGAAAAAAAAAGCGAGAGCGCTGATGTGTCAAGGCTCTTCTTGACTGGACTGGTGGGTGGGGGTCTTTTTCTGGGAAAGAAGAGTGGTGGTGCGCAGGATGAGTTTTTCGCTTTTTGGAATTGGGGTCGATTGTGGGTAGGTACTGTAGGTAGGTTACTGGGAGGGAGCCGGGGGGGGGGGGAGGGAGGGGGGGGTGGAGTGGAGATGTGGGATGGGAGATGTGGGATGGGAGTTGTGAGTTGCGGGAGGAGAATTGGGGAAGATGATAGTCCATCCTGTTTTTCTTTCTTTTCACTTCTATCGAGTCATCACCACGTGTCCAAGATTGTTCAATTCCAATCGATCAGGTATCCATTTTATCTCTAAACCTTCAAACCGTAATTGACACCCCATTCCCTTGTCCATGCACTCTCCGCCATTCCTCTACGCCCACTCCATCACCCAATCCTTCGCCCACGCCCCTTCAGCCGTAGCATTCTTCAGGCCCACCACACTCAGCACCTGGCTCGTGCTATTATAGTTGACGCAACTACTCGGTACGCCCACGCCATTCAGCGTCACATTCGTCACGCTCTGCTCCACACCCATCACCGTGATGTTGGCAAGCGGGTTAGTGTCCATATACGTTCCCCGCGCAGAGGCGTGCAAAGCGTTGGCCGAGGCCGTGAACTCGACATAAAGGGTCGCGTTCTGAACTAGAGATTCGCCGTCGTCAATGTACAGACTTCCGCTCGCGGTACCCTCGGTGCCCAAAGCAACAAGTAAACCCCACGGATTCTTGCGGGCGTCGCGGGTGACGAGTGCGGGTTCCTGGGTCGGCAGGACGTGCCCGCCGCGGATGTAGACGGGGATGTGACCGACTGGGGCGGGGATGGTCATGTTCTGACCTGCCGAAGCGTTGACGGGAGATTGCGTGTACCAGTCATAGTAGATGGTGCCCTTGCCTGCGCCGGGGAAGACGCCGTCCACGCTCGTAGCGCCCTGGTCTAGCACCGGCGTGACCAGGATGGCTGGACCGAGGAAGAATTGCCTGTCTGCTGCAGCCAAGGAGGGGTTGCCGGGGAACTCCCACGCTAGAGCGCGCATAACAGTGCTGCCAGTGTTGTGGGCGAGGTAGAAGAGGGTGTACATATAGGGTAGGAGCTGGTAGCGGATATTCATTGCCGTTTTTGAGGCATCAATAACCGAAGACCATTGATAGGCTTCCTGAGATATGGCACCAATCATGTTATGATTGCGGTAGAACGGAAAGAACGCAGATAGTTGCATCCATCTACCACAGAGCTCTTCGTCCGTGTTTCCGTTGAAGCCGCAAGTATCGACACCGAACATGGGGATGCCGAAGAGGGAGAATTGAAGGGCTTGCGGGATGGAGAAGAACATGTATGCCCAGAGCGAAGCATTATCTCCGCCCCAGTGGCCCGCGAACATACCGCTCCCTAGGAACGTAGAACGCCCAATGATAAATGGACGCTTTCCAGGGATAGCGCGGAGAAGAGCTTGATAGGTGGCATTTAAGATTTGATGGCCAAAGAGGTTGTGCACGTCGTATTCTTGGGTTCCGTCTGCGTGAGTGGCGTTAGGAGAGACGGCATGGACTGCAAGGTCGCCCTGGACGTTGTTGATTACATATGGCGGGTGATTTTGGTCCCGAACACCAGGCGTTGGTGTCGTGCGCAGATAGCTGGGAGACGCGGTAGACGAAGAAGCAGAAGTGGAACTGGCTGCTGCGATTGACGAAGCAGTGGCATCCGCAGCATACTCCGTGGCATTGGTCTTATTAAAACCCTCTGGGTACCCATACACATGTGCTCCGAGAGGGAAGCCTGGAAGCACGGGGTTCATAGTAATATTGTTCGACCCACAGGACCCAACACAGAAGGAGGAGACTTCAGACATGTCGATCCAAGCTCCATCAAAAGCGAGCTTGTTGTGCCATGTCACCATCTCGTCGATCCACCACTCTCCAGCACCAGCGCTGAGCCAATCTGGGAATGCAGTATACCCAGGCCATACCTCACCAATATATTGGCTGCCATCAGGGTTAGTCATGAACGCTCTTGAAGCGTTCCCGCGGTTGTATGTCGCATACCTATAGACATGTAAGCTTTCGAACATTAGACTCTCGGATATAGAGGCATACGCATCACTGGCATTATTAGGGTTCGGGACATAGATAGCTGAGTCAATGATAGGGACGTAATGACGGCCAGATGCATGCAGAGAGTTCAAAAACTGCTCGCCAACCGAATAATTGAATCTAATCGCATCGTTATCGAAATCCCGGTACTGGTTCATGTAGTCGATATCGGTCCTGCTTCTGTGTGAGCTTCCATATACAAAAAGCGGCTCTCCCGTCATACCATATGGTCTCCAACGGAATGCCAAATTTCTCATAATTGTTGACTACGTCCTGTACAACAGACCAATTCTGGTAACCCCATCGGCATTGATGGAAGCCAAATGTAAAGTATTGCTGCATTGCAGGCAGACCAATACTACTCTTTTGGAAAGACGACGTGATCTCCGGCTGTGTCGGTCCAGCATAAAAGTACAGGTCTATGCTTCCTCCAATCGCACGCCATGTGATGTTGGTAGGACGTAGCAATATCTCCTGGCCATGGGCGTTCCGGTTGTATACTCCATGCGAATATGAAACATAATCATTTGTGGCATTCGTGCTGTTGCTGGTTACGAGTGTGAGGTTACCTGTGGAATCTTTTTCGTAGTATCTTGTATCGAGGTAGAAAGGTTCCGAACCGTATATGTTGCTATAAGATAGTCAGACAGAGCTTCTGCAGAGGAGGAAGACGGACTAATCAATTGGATCTCCGACATCTGCAGCATAGATTGTCTTGGTAAAATTATTACCTAACCTTAAGCCGTGAATTGTCTCGCCCAAGCCATACAGATTGTAGTTCTCAGGTAAAGAGCTGGCAAATTCCACGAACTGGTTCTCGAATATCAATTTCGTGCCAACAGTAGAAAATAAAGTATCACCATTCGATAGCCTGTAGACAGAGAATGAGAAACTAGGGTCATTGCTCCATACGAATTGAAGATCATTGGTCAAGGCTGTGCTATTGGCGTCAGCGTCTATTGTGGGTTGATAAATCAGATTATTTGGCAGTAAATAGTGAGAGGAATTAGACGCATCGATGACGGCGGGAACAATTCTCACAGAAAGGCGATCTGCAGACTGGTATTGAACGGTTAGATCTAGCTTTTCGATATCTGTTCCGTACACATTGCACGCTTTGCCGGCTAGTGCCAAGGTCGCAGTGAGTCCATATGGCGTCCGAACCACGTTCGAAGCAGCGTATCCCGGGCATACGGACTGGGCATCGACTGCTTCAGGATCGAGTATGTTGGGGACCAATGTGGCGCCAACGGAAGCTGATAGTGGTACAGTGAATAACGGTCTGAACGATGTGGTAGTGCCATTGACTGCTACAGCTGCAGGTGAAGTCATGGATGCTCCAGACGCTGCGAAAGTAGCTCCAGCTCCATCGCTACCTGTTGTTGTAGCAAGACCCGCGGTTTGGCCATAAGTTATCTTGCTCAGCTGAAGTGTGAGGAAGATGAAGGCATTGACAACGGACAACGGCGAAGTAAACATGACTGCTCCTTGCACAGGGCGTAGCTTCAGCCAGCGCAGCGCATATGCGAGAACGAAAAGAACGTAGAGGCAGCCAATGGCTGGGGTAATCTGAAAAGCTCTGATAGTATTTGAGGCGGATGAGGAGCAGAGAAAGACATACTCGAGGCCCCGCAACGCGGTCTCCATTATGTACTTTCTCTTGCTCCTCGAGCTATGACGAAGTTGAGCCCACTGCATTGGTAGTTCAAGCAATGGAAGGTGGCAGTAACACCGATTGGGAAAGACGGGCGGCGGGTTCTCGCAAAAGGTGATGAACCGGTCAAAGTTTCAAGGGAAAATAGTAGCAAGCTCCCTTGCATCGTGGCACTCAGCTGCCTACGGAGAGCAAGGTATCAATCGGCCGATCTTGCCTCAATCCCGTCCCACAGACACTGTCGATTGCTATGAGTCTCTATAGACCTACCTTCAAGACCGTCGACTCACCACATCATGCGGAGGTAAAGTTGGCCACTCATGGAAGATGCCGCGGGGCAGACGCGATCAGGCCGTTGCTGGTCAAGTAGAGAGTACCCCGCGCTGAGAGAGAGGTGCGCACGACCTTCGATTCGCTGACGGACTTGCGGGGTGCAGACGAGGATGGCGGACGTTTATTCGGTTCTCTCGGTCTCTCCCCCGCATCTCCCGCGAGGTCACGTGTGAAGCTTCATTAGGCAACAACGAAAACAATCATGCTTCGCACCCCCGACACGTAGGTAGGATTGAAAGACCGAGGAGCTCAACTGTGTTGTAGGCTCGTCCGCCAAAGCTATTCTCCTAATTCTAAAGACCCCAGTGGTATCTATCACAAGGACCGCAACAATTACCTGTACGTGAAACCACCATTACCATGCTTACGCTCAGCGCCATTGCCAAGATCTCGTTGCAAGACCGAGAGATGCTCCTTCTAGTCTCTCTGCTCGCATCAATAGGAGCAAGACGCCCCCAGAAAATAAGCCCCTATCGAGCTCAAACAACAGCCAGCGCCGGGAATGTACAATAGAAACCGATCATGCTATCCAGAAATGATAGAAAAGGAGCTAAATGCTGTTGGTGGATGCTGTGAAAAAGTATGATGGAGATTCCAAGCGATGAGGTCGTACGTGTTGGACAACCAAGGTAACGTTTTAAACACGTTCATCTCCAGCCCTTGCCTTCCCTCTTCTTCTGAAAAAGTCCATTACTCTCTTGGCCGCCCCCGAGCTTCCGGCATGATGGCCCCCGCCTTGCCCCTGCTCGTAAGCGTCTGCAAATCTCCTGTTATCCTTTTGCAAAACCCCGGCTCCCCGCCCACTCCGGCTTTGTTGTATCGATGGGCGAGGTTCGTCATCGTATTCACCGAAGCCATGAGGATAGGGAGCACGTTGCTGACTTATACCAAGCGAAACTTCAGATTCCGTTGGGGTGCCAGATTCACCAAGAAGGTATGATTGCCCTACAGGTACCTGAATCGGAGCGTAAGGATCCTGCTGGGAAACGTACTGCGGACTTCCGTAACTGGTTTGCTGGGTTGGAGGTGCACTGCGTGACGGCGCATTGCTCCTTCTCGCTTGTTGTGTGGAGCTTTCTCGAGCGCGCTCTCTTTGCCCATCATACCCATCGTATCCGGCGGGCAGACTCTCGTCCTTCCTAGGGTTATTGGACTGGCTCTGGCCTCTACCATATGCCATAGTAGACGGGCGAGGTTGACCTCGGCTAGTCGGAGGTTGTTGATGAACAGCTGAAGGCCGACGCTCAGATACCGGCAATATGTTTTCTGTTGACTGATCTTTTGCACTTCCTGTAAAGCTTTTGAAGGAGAACGAGGCAGGTAGAAGAGAAAATCTTCTGGGTTTTTCTTGTTTCCCAGAGTCTCCAGTTTTTCGTAGATCACTGTTCTTCCGTCCAAATCCGAATGAGCTAGAGCGGCGAGAGTCCGTAGACTGACGGGGACTGTCAGAGGCGATAGGAGCCTTCATGCTTATTGGCGGGTATTTCTTCTCTTGCTGCGGTTTAATCTGCTCTTGAGGAGGTTGTGATCGACTGCCAAAGAACGATCCAGATCTGCTGAAGACATTGCCTAGCGTGTTCGAACGCTTGTGACCCCGCGATTGGTCTTGCCGTGATGTAAGAGGGACTGGCTGCCCGTACTGCTGAGTACTCGGACGTCCCATAGATCCTTCTTGAAAGTAATACTCGGTCTGAGGAATGGGCCCCGAAATGTTATATTGTTTGCCATTCTTGGGCTGTGCAAGCCGTCCTTGTGCATTTGTAGCAGCTACTGTTGGAGCAAGAGGCTGGCTGTAAGAGTTGCCACGAGATGGTAGCCTACCAGCCGAAGACATTGAACCCCCAGTAGTAGGCCTTGCTACAGTTGATGTGGAGAGAGGACCGGAAAAACCGAGATAATCTGATGTCGACCGAGGGACGTCTTTCGACGGTCGGGTGGGCGGCGCCATTACTTGTTGTGGGCCGCTTGGTCGTTGTTGAGTTTTGGTGGAGCCTGAGAACCCGGGGTGGTATGGCAGCGAATAGTCGGCAATGGATGGCTCTTGCGGCAGAGGCTTCGACATTGCAGCGGCTGCACTGGCCTGGCGAACACCCTCGGGACCTTCACTGCCAGCTCTCGCGCGGGTCTTTGATGAGCTAGGTGCAGCAGCTGAAGTCGATCCAACCGTAGCTGGCGACTGTATTGATGGAGTTCCCTCCCCTCTTACTGTCTGAGATTGAGGCGCAACATATTCGACCTGCACAGTCCTCCGCTTGTCTCTCGATGGCTTTGTCCTGTCTACGGACTGCTCGGGGTCTAACTTCCCCTGATGGCTCAATCCGCCGACAGGAGACATATTCGAAGGCTGTGTTTTTGTCGGCTCTCTTACCGAAGCACTGCGGGCCAGCAAAGGAGCATCTTGTTGATCTGTTGATGTTAGGTCAGCTTGATATGTACAAGAAATGCAGGATATAATATTTGCTAGATGAGGTGGAATAAATGATGATCGCCGGATAGACGGCCTACCTGATGTGATCGTGGCGTTCGCAATTTCGCCAACAGTCGTCGTACTGCTTGTGACGTGTGAGACAACATGAGCGTATTCGCTCAACCAGCTGTGCCTTGCAACCTCGAAAAGGTCTGCTCGCTTTCTTGGATCCGGGACCAGGATTCTTCTCAGTAAGTCACGGGCATGTGGAGTGACATACTCCGGGAACGTTAGGGGAGTGGATACAATGTATTTGTAGAGCAAGTTGATGTTATCGCCTTCTGGATTGGCAGGGTCGTCGTCAAAGGGGAGATATCCAGCCAGCATAGCATACTATAGATTTATTAGAAATCAGGAACAACATGGCCGGCAAAAACTTACCAAGATGACTCCACAGCTCCAGACATCCACTTTCCGTCCTGTGTATAACGAATCAGTCACCACAAGCTCGGGAGCAGCGTAGCACGGGCTTCCACAGCTCGTCTGCATTAGATCGCCTTTTCGGCTTCCGTTGACTATCCGTTCCAGATCGTTTCTCTTGACGAAGTCACGATTCGTCAAATTATACTCAATTTCATCACTCAGTTCATCCCGAGGATTGAACGTATTAGCGAAGCCAAAATCTGTAATGATTATGTTCCGATTCCGGTCCAGTAAGAGATTTTCCAGCTTCAAATCCCGATGTACAATCCCTTTCTTGTGCAGGTAACCAACTCCAGACACCAATTGTGCAAAAAGTTTACGAGCGGCATGATCTTTGAGGTAACGGTGTGTCAAAATGTAGTCGAACAATTCACCACCAGATGCATACTCGAGGATGATGCCGATGTATTTATCAGTTTCAACCATCTCGTGTAGACGAACAATGTTTGGATGGGATAGTTCTCGCAATATGGATATCTCGCGGTAGATCTTGGGAAGCCGACTGGGGTTCGTTCCAAGACTCTCGCGCCGAATGAGCTTGATAGCTACCTGGACGCTTCCATCCTTCTTCCAGCCCAACTTAACTTTGCCGAACTCGCCCTCTCCCAAAGTCTGTCCAAGTACGTATTCGCCGAATTTTGTATCTTTCCTTCGTGCTGCACTTGTAGAATAGTCTTGTCGACGCTGTCCAGCCCCTCTGCCTCCATCCTCGACCTTTTCACTCGCTACCCGCCCCAGGTCAGGTACGGCCTCCGTTTGCCGCTCCTGCTCACGCTCAATATCAATCTGCGGGTCTGTAACTACGACACGGTTGATAATTGGGCTTGCTTCTTTCGGAGGCCTGGCAGGTGGTGTCGCAACAGCTACGCTCGAAGCGGACCGACTTTGGACGGCAGAAGGCGATTGGTGCGCACCGGCTTCTCGAGTACTTATTGCTCGCTGTGGCCCCTCGGGGGATGCTGGGCCCCTCCGTCTTGACCGAGCTCCAGCTGCCGCTCCGGAGGCTGCATCAGGTGCTACTTCGCGCTCGTTCCCAGCAACACGACTCTCAGGATATAAGGTTTCTCTATCTTCAAGGTTTCGTCCACCACTTGTATTGGCAGTACGGGAAGACGAAGGACGGTCGTCGACTGCTCTATTCACGGATCTATAGGGAACAGTTCTTTCGCCCAAGGATGGGTTGGATGACAGGTTCGCGCCATGGCCTCTTTGGTTTGAAGAAGTTCTTGGTGGAGGTTCAAATGGTGGACTCCTTTGCTGCTGTTGCTGCCCTCGTCCCTCTCTTCGTGATTGCTGGTATGGAGATGAGGCCACGGTGGAGGATGACAATGGAGTAGATTGATTGGCCATTGAGCTGTCGGGAGCGCGAGGTGTATCTGGTGCCGAGAGATGAGCGCTGGGTGGTGACTGGTACTGTGCCAGTGGCGCGTTTTCAGAGTTGCCTAATTGGGGTGCATTATCGCTAGGTCTTCTTGATGGCCGTTTTGAAGAATGTGGTGAACTCCCTGACCGCGTACTCGATTGAGCGCGTGGTGTCTCCCCGGATTGAGGAGACTGCTGCAAGTATTGGCGCCGCGACGCTGGTGATGGATCAATTGTGTATGCGCCTGGTGGGCCCGGTGCCTGTGTTTTTGTGGAAGCTACTTGCATCGTAGGCTTACCAGAGCTCACTTGAACAGCACTCTTGGCCACGTTTCTCTTATTTGCAGCTGGCGTAGAGCACTGCACAGCCGAGTTTAGATATTGTTGCTATTGCCTCGTGCGAAAAGCCCACCCTGAGGCTGCGTGCCACAGTATATTCTGCAGAGAAGTGAAATGATGGACTGCTGGTATTCGACAGCACTCTTCGGAAAGCCCCTCACACTCTCTCCAACCTCAGTGTAGACGCTCTAAATTCCTCAGACGATTCACTTGGCCCGTTGTACGTTGTAGAATAATGTGATGCTCGATAGCTTGCCGGAGGTACGATAGGTTGATGGGAATGGGCGGGGTTGCAGTGTAGTAAACTCAAACAAGCTTGCTCGTGAAGAATTGAAGGTCGCAGGATACTTTTATCATTGCGCTGATGCTAGACAGGATGAGCCCTGGAAAAAGCTGTTCACTGGCTGGGGGTTATTTTGTTTTTCTGGGAGTACATGGGTACAACAAACCTTGTAGAGTGACACAAGAAGTCCTTTCCAAATATTAAAAATGGCTGTGAAGAAGAGCGACCCGAGTGAACAGCCACCGTATCAACAGAGACCCAAAGAAGGAGCGTGACAAAGGAACGACTACGACAATTCGGGAATGATGCTAGCCGGCTATCATTAGAGAAGATTGACGCCGTGAGAGGGCCCCGAGAAGCCGATTGAGCGGCCTGGCCTGAGGGGAGGAGGGGTGAGGGTTGACGTTGAGCTTCGGTAGTGGTGGTAGTGGTGGTGGTGGTGGTGATTGTTGTTCTTGAAAGTACTACGGTAGCTCGACAAAGGGCCAATTTCCCGGTCGTTTAAGGACAGGGAAGGCGCGTTTGCGCAAAAGGGGGCTTTTATTGATTGCACATCTGACATTTGAATAGATAAGGTATCTTGTCAACATTTAATGTGTCCTCTTTCGAATGGTGTTCCTGCTATGTATGAGATGGCATTGAAAGAGTCTGGGGTTATCTTTGGGGTTTGCCTTTTCAACATGCTCAATCCCCCCCACAGGGCGGCTACTAACTACCACCTAAAGTATTCCGTAAGGTAAGGTACTGTAAGTAGTCATGGCTATCGCGTCGCCAGTTCATCCTCCATCGTCCAGTGGCTCTAATGCTTCCCTGCCTATGCGCTGCTTGGTTTCGCATCATCAAGCGCGCAGTTGTTCGGTCTTCTCTTTTTCTTCATGGACTCTTCTACCTCGGTGTTGCATATCTATGAATAGTGTACTCGAGTCTCCTTTGTTTCAGACGTTTCTATAGATTTACTGGAGCATGTCTAAACTACGCTCAGGTTGTGATGTCAAGCATGCATGCTTTCTCCTTCTCACTTATTATACACTTATTCGCATAGCAAAAGCATAACGGCAACCCCCATGTTTGGTTCGTAGATAGAGCGTAGCCTTGGGAACAGAATCGTCCCTGCACGACACCGCGCCAAAAGTCATCCTCAGAAACACATGCTCAATGGTGTTTTCATGCTGGTAAGTAGTGTGTACTCCTGCTACGTACTACTGTGCCTCCTTGCATGCCTTATCTGCGGACTGCCGCCACAATAATACTGCCAAGTTTCCGTGTTTCAAGTATACAGAAACGCTGCCGAATAAGAAATGTCGTGCATGCAGCGCAAATTGAAAGAAGAGTGTATCATGTGAAAGCACGCCTCCATCACGGAACCTCTCATGCCAGTAACCACTAGCTATCTAAGAATTGCAAATCACTCAACGCCAGCCCATCTTCTTTTCGAAATCACCGCTTTGAGTCGTGACCTTGGAGTCCCTGTGTACCGAGAGGCTCTCCGAGTCCGCTGCTATAAGCCGGAGGTGCAGAGTTGCCGAACCCAACTTCACCGACGCCAGGTGCGTTAACACCAGGCTGACCCGTACCGGGAAGCTTCTGATTCGCAACTCCAGCTTTGGGGTCGCCGCGCATTGCTTCGGGAGGCACAACGCCACCGTCTCCACCACCGACGACCAAGTCGCCTCCACCGGGAGCTTTGCCAACAACCTGAAAAGACAGAATTAGCCTCTTGCATCTCGAACCTGCAGAAAGAAAAGATGACACATACCATTCCCTTGGCGACTGATTTGATTACTGCTCGGCGTGACACTCCAGCTGCATCGACGTAGACGAGGCCGACATTCCTAACGCCTCCAGCTAAACCACCCGCAACTTGTCGCGCTTCTTCTCCGTACCGGTACCCGACGACGGTAGTTGCTGCGGTTGATCCAGATGCTAACAGATTGCGTGAAGCTTGATCGACGCCATCCGCAACAGTGGAAAAAGCCATCATGGCTTTGTTCATGAGACCCGGCTTGTAGTCATCAATTGGGCGGCCGTGCTTGTCAAATCCACCTTTGGCTTTCTTCTGTTGCTCGCCACGACGTGTCATGGCTGCTCCGACATTCTGTGCATGTCTATTGATTTGGCCAATCGTCTTGGCAGAGAGCCCGACAGCACCCTCGGTGAGATTGTTGAGCTTCCTAACCCTCGCTTGTGTAGTTGGTGTAAACGTCATTGGCTTAGGGGCCGGCTTCGTCTTCTTGGTAAAGGCATCGGCTCCTGAGTTGATTGCGTTCGCCAAGTATCCGCTACTTGTAACGATAAGTCGAGATGCCACCGCGGCATTCTGTACTAGGGTTGAGTCCTTGTAAGCGGGATGCTTGGACATCCTAAGATACTCTTCGGATGCATTGGTAATGTTGATCTGGTTGTTTCCTCCTTCTTGCGGTAATTCGATCTCGACTGGGTCTAACGTTGTCATTAGCATGTTTAACTGTCGGCAATCGGAATATTGACCTTACTCTTTGAGCCATGTTTGATATCAGCACCCTCGACAACATTGAATCCTTGCCCTAACTCTCCCACTACTATGGTGAGTATGTCTTATTGCAAAGAATGGCTAGCAAGGAAAAGATAATTCGTACCGACAGAGCCATTCTCTTCATCAATTAAAACAATGTGTCCTGTCTTGGAATCACCATGACCAGTTCCTACGTACCCTTCACCAGGGCCAAAATCGGCAGGGTTGTACTGGCTTCCCCCTTTCCCTTGGGGTGGGCTCGCACGTTCTAGAAATGCGGTACATTGAGCTAGTATTGTCTCAAAAGTGTCAATATCCTCCTGCGTAACCTGTCCAGGCCCATTCCCGATCTTTGGGAATTCTATACGTGTAAAGGCCCCGTTGTCTGGTCCTAGGTCCCATCGCGGGATGAGGTAGCTGCGAGGAGGCTGATGATATATCTGAGTTGTAGCGGGAAGAGATAGATCCAACTCTGGCGGAAGATGGAGATGTAGGTAGAAATCCTCTTCTGGAGCTGCGCTCTGTGGGTCGGCAGAGGAGAGGTCTGCGAATGGAGAAGAAGTGGGGACCATCAACAACGAGAGCGTCTGCGGTCCAGAAGTGCTAAGCGGTGACTCTTCACCATTTTGTATATGGTAGGCAGTGATATTGCCGACGCTGTAGAGCAGCCTTGGGTCATTGTGGCCGGCCGACATGATGATCGTAGTGGGGCAGGGTAAGTCCTTTCCTGATAGGTTTTTGTTACACACACCGTGAATATTCAGGAGTATAGGTACGTTACGACAGAGGATTTTGTTCAAGGATCGAGGGAGTGAAGGGATTTAAAAGGGTTTGAATTTCGTTTATCTGCACGAATGTCAAGCAATGAGCGCCCTATCAAGATTTAAAAAGTCAACAGTGCAGGGAAGGAGGGGTAGAGCGTCATCTGTGGCTTGGCTGTGGCTGTGCGCTGTCTCTACAACACTCAGTCCTCCTTTAAGATCTGTAGCTACCGATCCACAGACCACAAGTGTCATGAATAGGTAGGTATACGAGTCCTTGGTTGTATCCAAAGCTAAGGCATTATCACATGGTGAAGCATATATACTTGCCACCTGTTTTGATTGGTCGAGAACGCCCGTCCCAATTCGCCGAGGTCGAGTTGAAGGCGATTCTCTACTTATGTGACGATCGCCTTGGTACATCCTACATTTCGCGTTAATTTTATACAGGTTTATTTAGGAAGGCCTACAGAACACACCCAGTATCAAGGTACATTATGGCCTCTTTAGCAAAATCATTACGGCCTCTTGCCCGCGCTTCATCTTCCCGCCCTACAGTATGCCCCCGGACAGCATCACGACCAGCCCAATGGTATGCTATGGATGGTGTTAGCCAAACTCTTCTAAGGGCTTACGTTTAGACCAGTATTCGTCCCCTCTCTACCACGCCTCGGCGGACACTGGCAGATGTCATGGACATATCTGCCGTCCCCCCTACGCCCATTTCCCACATGTCCGAGACGGAGGTCATGATGAAAGAGTCTGTTGCCAAATTCGCGTCCGAAATTATATCGCCCAGGGTCCGAGAAATGGACGAGGCAGAGAAGATGGATCCTGCACTGGTCGAACAACTTTTCGAGCAGGGACTGATGGGTATTGAGATCCCTGAGGAGTACGGTGGAGCAGGAATGAACTTTACCGCTGGTATAGTCGGTATAGAAGAGCTAGCGAGAGTCGACCCCAGTGTCAGCGTCCTGGTAGACGTACACAATACTTTGGTCAACACGGCGATACTGAAGTACGGCACATCCGAGTCAAAGCGGAAATGGCTTCCCCGACTAGCTACAGAGACAGTTGGTTCCTTCTGCTTGTCCGAGCCAGCATCAGGTTCTGATGCGTTCGCTTTAAGAACGAAAGCAGAGAAGACTTCGTCAGGCTATATGATCAATGGTTCAAAGATGTGGATCACTAACTCGATGGAAGCTGACTTCTTCATTGTTTTTGCTAACCTTGATCCAAGCAAAGGTTATAGAGGCATCACAGCTTTTGTGGTTGAAAAGAGTAATAAGGGATTTTCTATAGCTAAGAAAGAAAGGAAGCTAGGGATAAGGGCGAGTAGTACGTGTGTAATCAACTTTGATGATGTGGAGATACCGAAGGACCAGCTTCTTGGCGAGGAAGGCCAAGGATACAAATATGCTATGGGACTTTTGAACGAGGGTAGGATTGGCATTGCTGCACAAATGACAGGACTTGCTCTTGGGGCTTGGGAGAATGCTGCTCGGTAAGATCACTTTCTCTCCCCATTCCGAATTTTAAGTCGTTGCTTACGACCACAGATATGTTTGGAATGATCGTAAACAGTTTGGGAAGCTCGTTGGCGAGTTCCAGGGCATGCAACATCAAATGGCCCAAGCCTGGACTGAGATCGCCGCAGCTCGTGCCCTGGTATACAACGCATCTCGGAAAAAAGAAGCTGGCGAGGACTTTGTACAAGATGCTGCCATGGCGAAGCTATATGCTTCACAGGTTGCTGGCCGTGTGAGCGGACAAGCCATTGAGTGGATGGGTGGCATGGGATTCGTCCGAGAGGGCATTGCGGAGAAAATGTTCCGGGACAGTAAAATTGGGGCTATCTATGAGGGTACAAGTAACATCCAGCTGCAGACGATTGCAAGACTGCTCCAAAAGGAGTATACTAAATGATAACGAGGATTGCCTTGCCGCCCAGGCTTTCCCATCTCTATGTCTCTCTCGTCAGTCCACAACGAGTATTTGATCCCTGTTTGGTTCTCTTTTTCGTTCTCTTTTACTGTCAGACCAAAATATGCTGCATAGGTCGATTTCGTTGGATTGTCACGTGGTTGTCTCTCGGATCTACTTTACCAACTTCACAGGGGCCCTTGTCAGGGTGTCCGGGCAGATAACCGACCCCACACCCAAGTTTGCGCCATTCCCCGCATTGCCGATACATAGGAAGGCTTCTAAGACTTGTCAATCACACCATCAACCTGCTCGAACATTGAGATGAAAAACCGTAGAACAGCCATGTCATTCAGCTCGATTCCAATCCTCGACCTCTCCCTTGCACGAGATCCCCAGGCCAAGCCTACGTTCCTCGAGTCTCTTAGAACTGCCCTGCTCGAAGTTGGCTTCCTCTATATCAAGAACACTGGTATTGACGAGGCCTTGATTCAGGATGTCGTCTCGCAAGGTAAAGCTTTCTTCGATCTGCCAGAAGAGAAGAAGCTCGAGATCCAGATGAAGAATGTCCCAAGCTTTCTCGGTATAACCTCCATCCCACAATCGCCAGCTATCGTTCAACTAACCTTGTTACCTCAGGCTACAACAAACTCGGCAACGAAGTAACCGCCTGCGCAACCGACTGGCGCGAACAAATCGATCTCTCAACCCCTCACCCTCTTCCTAAACCGACAGATCCTCTCTACCACAATCTCCTCGCTCCAAATCAATGGCCCGACCCCAACTCTCTCCCCTCCTTCCGCCCAACCTACGAATCCTACATCTCCCAAATGTCTGCCCTCTCTCGTGAATTCACGTCTTTGATCGCTGAAGCTCTTGGCCTTCCCGCAACAGCCTTTAACCGCTTCTTCGACAAAGACCAACAACACAAGCTTAAGATCGTCAAATACCCGGACACGGCTTCTCTTCCAGGGCACCAACCCCAAGGTGTCGGGCCACATAAGGATTCAATGCTCACTTCTTACTTATTGCAAGTGCCCCCTCACACCGGCCTCCAAGCCCAAAACCTCGCGGGCGCCTGGATCGACTGTCCCCCACTCAAAGGTACCCTTGTCGTGGCAACTGGCCAAGGCCTTGAGGCCCTCACTTCGGGGGTCTGCACCAGCACCACGCATCGCGTACTATCCCCGCAAGCAGGTCTAGGCCCGAGATTTAGTGTCCCCTTTTTCCAGGGAGTGAGCTACGATGCCACCTTTGAAAGTGTCGAGGTTCCAGAGGCAACAAGGGAGGAGAAGAGGAGGATGGGGAGAGCGGGGAGAAGTGATGTCGAGTTTACGTTTGAGAAGGGGAGGTGGGGGCATTTGGGGGAGGCGACTTTGTGGAATCGCGTCAAGAGCCATCCTGATGTGGGTGAGAGGTGGTATCCAGAAATTTTGGGGAAGATCAGGGCGGAGCAGACAAAGCAGGCAGCGGAGGAGAAGCAAACGACCAAGGAGCAGGTGAATGGCGAGGATTTCAGGGTCGATGGGCTAGAGAAACCTGTGGACGAGCAGAGCAAAGGAACGGTCATTGAGGCGCATTAGCCATCAGATGAGGCAATGCAAAACTTGAGGAGAGACACTCCCCTATCAGCCGCGCGTGAATATCTTGCAACAGAGCAATAGCGTCGGATTCAGCTCAAGTCTAGTTCTCAAAGACCGACTCTACGGCGCTGAGAAGCCACTCCCCAGCCCATTTGGCTACTTCCTGCTGATCTCGAAGCCTTTCCTTTCGCCGGGCACAGAGACTTAGACTCGTCTTGTATGCTGCGCACAATCGGTCTCCACAATCGATCAACCTCTTGACTCTCACCCCTTGACAGACACGACACTCTATACGTTCGTTGGTCGAACTTCACCGGCCATCGCGGATCAGCCAACCAGTCAAACCATTCGGCTGATTATCCGAGAAAACCCGCCACGAGACGTCGTTCCTGGCAGGCGGCCTGAGTGCCATTTCAAACAATATGCGACAGGTATTCGCGTTGTCAGTTTGCCGGTTCGCCATTGACAGATGAGCGCAGGGTGGTCCTCACGAACACGAGCAAATAGAGAGAAGTAAGTTTCTAAGAGAGGAAGAGCGATGGAAGCAGCAGGAAAACACCGCAACATTACAGTCTCAACGCTGCGTCAAAAGTTCAGCGTAACGAACCACTGGCACGGTACACTTGGTAAGTTCTGCATTGTGGTCACCGCACGATAGACCAAGTTTTGTCCTGGTTTGCAGGCAACAGGCTTCTACTCCATTTCCACGAGCTGGTCCGACATTGGCACTTGACTGCGTTGAAAGCAAGTGGATGCGAGTGAGAATCTCCGAGGGGCGCAGAAACATGTCCGCTTCTACCGCTTCAGTGCCGATGCTAACTAAGTCTCATGCAACGCCAAGCAGTCAATTGCTCATGCTGCTCCACCTATCCGTTTGCTCCAAGGTATGAGACACAGCAAGACAGATCCTTCGAAGCAGGATTCGAGGCACATGTATGCACAAAGATCCTACTTTCCAGCAAGCCAGGAGTACTATCCACTCTTCCGAAGCTTTCCCATTGGCAACTGGGATTCACAAGCTCGACGACCTCGTGGAGCCTGTCAAATTGCGTCGTTCGTGAGTTGTCCGCACTATGGGATCGCCATGCATGCAAAATACATTCGAGATGTGCTTGCAGGCAACAGATCTCAAAACATGTTGAATCAATATACGTCTTCGCTAGCCTTGCATAACGTAGACGTAAAAGCTCAATACAGCAAGAAAAAAAAAGAAGAAAAAAAACCAGCCGCGAATCGTAATCTGCGTCGCCCCTCTCCAGCTCTTTGTAAAGCTCATCGCTCCTCATTACCTGTCGTTCATAAAATCGCCGCCTAACAGCGAGGCGTCTTTGCCGTCAAAAGCATCAAAACCAACGCTGGCTTTTCAGAGACGATTCCCCCCCTCCAGCCTGAATCGCAAACCTCTCAACCCCTCCATAAGGTAGATACAAGGTATGTAGGTAAGGTACAGTAGCTATCCCACCCGCCCAATTGCAGAGAATATTTCGCTTCCAGAGCAGCAGTGGGCAGCGGTATTCCCCAAACCATTTAATTACCAAACAACCCCCCATCCCAGATCCCAGATCCGTCGCTTCTCCAGCAATAGGAGTATTTTGAATGTACAATAAGGTATAGAGCACATAATGGTTGGGGGAATGATTTCCACCGCCCTGAATCTTTTTTTGGCTTAAGTGTCGAAACGTTCGTCTTTTTATACAGTGATTTGATTTGCCTTTGCATCATCCGAGTGTTGGGGAAAACGAACTATTTCAGGAGCTTTTCTTTTCCTCAAGCGGCGGGTTTTGTTGGATCGCTTTTGGACGGAGGGACGTCAGTTCGACGACTCTCATAGATATCTTTGAAAAATACATGGGAGTCGGTATTGGGCGAGATTCGCTTCTGGTATCAAACGGCGTAGATGAATGCAGGACTTTTGATGCCGGAGTACTACTGAATCATCGTGTGCCGGAAACAGCAAACGGATATAGAGTCCTACCATCTCATCGAGGCGTTTCGCTATGCCAGATACTACGTACTCAACGCGTCTAGTTTTGTAAAATCCCTACTTTTATGCAAATAACTCCCTGTCCATCTCTCATAAGGAGGTCGCTGGAACGGACTCTGCCCTCTGCTTATCCAAGGCCTTTGTACAGTATGTGCCTTCAATGCCCCCCCCCCCTCCCCCCCCCACAAGTGCTTTTAAATTAATGGCCTCGTGTTCGTCAAGGCATGCCATATCCTCCCTTTCCTGGTTGTACATGGTCTGTTACCCTTCCCCGTCATATCCCGGAGAATTTGCTCATCGCAGTACTGTTATCGTTTTCATGTAGATAAGACCAGGCAGTCCAATCGTTCATGTTGCCCGCTCAGATGCATATGCAGATGCTGTCCAATTAACGCTTTTGTTTTGAATCCCCCATAACACCACGCGAAAAACCTATGACAAATCATGTTGTGGGTCCGGCCTCCCGTAGGAAGCCTAGAGCAAGCAGCTTAGCGAGATCTTCATAGCTAGGGCTTGATGCTATACATATCACTCAACTGCTCAACCTTGGGGATAAGGTCCGGAATCCGAAACGGTTTCGACACCACATCGTCCTAGTACTTCGTCAGCATTGGTTCTCTCTTCTCAGCTTTCCACGAGATTCACCATCCCCGCCGCCAACGCCGTATCGATCTGCTCACTTCTTGCATTTGCGGTCACAGCAATGATCGGTACATGCCTCACCACCTCCCCGCTTGCTTCCGACTCCCTGATCTTCCTCGCGCATGTCAGACCATCCATGAACGGCATCTCCAAATCCATGAGTATGACGCTCAGATCCAAGCCACGGTGTTCGTGGCCCGCCCAGAATGTGGATTCGCGTAGGCGGTCAAGGCATTCACCTCCATGGTTAGCAACGTGCACAACACATCCGAGGTTGCGCAGCTGTTTCTGCAGCACCCGCTGATTGACAAGATTGTCTTCTACAATTAATATTTTGAGGCTGTCTTTGGCTATTGGCTTCGCGAGAAGAGGTGCTTGGGACGAAGCTTTGACGGACGCGGAAAATGCTGGTTGTTTCGCTAGAGAAGACTTTCGAATGTCCGCGCCAGGAAGCTGGTTGGTGATCTCTTTGGGAACGGTAGGTTTTCGCGCTTTGACGTAAAAGGCGAAAGTGCTGCCTTCTCCGGCTTTCGAGGCCACGCCAATCTCGCCGCCTTGTAGCTCGACAAGTTCGCGTGAGATGAACAGACCAAGACCGGAGCCGCCATACTGAACATGAGTTCTAGGACTTGCTTGGGAGAACCGTAGGAAGAGGAGCTTAGTTTCGTCTTCGCTGAGACCACGCCCAGTATCCTGAACTGCGAAGTGTATAAACACCTTTTCACCGCCACCCCAGTCGTCACCAGTGGTAAGGTCATTTCGTTTTGAGCGGGTTGGAAAGTAAGATACATGATTTGCGCCTGGTTCCTTCGATGGTCTTTGTGCGGATGCCCCTAAGGTGACTGTAATGATCCGTGTACTTTGCCTTGTAGTAAATTTGATGGCGTTTGTTGTCAGGTTTATAAGGACTTGGAGGAGGCGTGAGGGATCTAGCCTGACCCAATTCACCTCCAGCTGCCTTAACGAATCATCAACCTTGAGTTCCAATTTGATATCCGCAGTCTGAACTTCTCCGTCGAACATTTTCAAGGCTCGCTGAACCACGGTCACTGGCTGAACATCACAAGGTGTCACTAGAAGGAGCGCAGAGTCGAGCTTCGATAGCGTCAGAATATCGTCAACTATGCGTTTCTGATGCTGAGCACAGAGAGCAATAGTTTGTGCAGCGTCAACGCTGTTGTCCATCAGGTCGAAGATAAGTTGGTCTGAAGAGGGGTTCTGGGTCCGGTAGTCCTTTAACGAGGTAGTGATTTCATCGGCACACTGAAGAATAGCACTCAAAGGGTTGCGCATCTCGTGACTCGTGATGTCGATGAAGTTTTCCTGCTGGCGTTTCATCTCGACGGCTTCCTCCATTCTTCGTTTTTCGAAATGCTCCGCCCATTTTTGCTGGCTTATATTCGTGATGCTTCCAAAGATAACCTTTAGTTTGCCATCCACACTCTTTTCGGGATAAGCACTAGCTAGGACCCAGGTATCTCCCTTGGTACCATTAGGGTCAGTCCACTGCGCTCTGAAACGAAATTCTGCATTTAAAGCGATTGCATTGTGGACAAGATTGAACCATAACCTTTTCACCATGTCTCTGTCTTCATCCTTTACACAATCCATCCAGCGGTCGGTAGTCCTATTACCCTTAGGTACCCTTGAAATCTCATACCAAGTCTCGTTACAGTAGGTAATTCGGCCTTCCGAGTTGGCGATAAACATACCTACAGGTGCAAATTCGGCCATTCGAGTAAATTTGGTCTCGCTCTCAGCAGCTTCTTGCGTTCGTGCTGCGAGTTGCTCCGATAATTCAATACGGTCAAGCGCTGCGAGTCTGGCGGCACGTCTGCCTCTGGCGATTTCTTCCTCAAAAAGCACCACTGATGCCGTTGCAGTTGCCAGCTGTCGGCTAAGAAGCTGTACGAATAAACTATAGTCGTCATCGTAAGGTCTTCGAGGATTGACACCCATAATTAGGAAACCCAGAACAGAGTCTCCACTTGTGAGGTTGATAGGGCAGCACACTGCAGCAGAACATGGATCGCCAAATCCACGCCAATCGATACCATCAAGCAAATCGCCGTCCAGAGTCCCATCTTCAGTTTGAAGGAGTGATGGTCCAGCGCTCTTCATCGCTTCCCGGAAAACTTTTGCTAGAAAATCGGTTCCTGATTTGAGATCTATTTGCGACGGTGCCGCTCTATGGCCATTCGGTACCCCTAGAGTGCCCTCTAGTACATATTGCTTAGAGCCTTGAGTACTGTATGTACTTTGGGACTGTATGGACGATGCGTCACTATCTCCATCCAGACCTAGACTGTCTGAAACTGAATACAACATAACGAATGGCGCATCGTTTTCGTTGTATTCAAGCGCCTTAAGTACCTCTCGCCAAAAGCTCTTGAGATCTCTTGCTGCTGCAGTCTTTTCCCCAACTTCGCGAAGCGTCAGCATCCGTCGTTCGGCAATTTTTCGTCTTGTCTTTTCAAAAGCTGGATTGTAAAGACCAACGACCGAGCCATCAGCTCCGACCAGAGGTATTATAGACCAAGAAAAGTAGGTTTCCTCTAGAAATCCGGACCCCGACCGTTCCAGAAACAAACAGTCATCATCCTTCATTGTGGCTTGACCCGTTGATCTGGCGTTTGCAAAAACATCCTTGACGGCGTCCCAGATCTCTGCCCATACCTCTCGATAGCTGTGGCCCATTAGATAAGGATGCTTTTGGCCAGCAAGAAGTATGTAAGCTTCGTTGTATATTGCGATTAAGTCGTCGCCCCAATACATTGCTGCAGGATGTGGGCTGGCCATAATTAGGTTGCACATACTTCGCAGCTCGGAAGACCAATTCTCAATCACTCCAAGTTTTGTCGAAGCCCAGTCAATACTGCGCGCGAATTGAATGTGTCGCGGTAGATCTGATGTTATTGGGAGTCTTGTCCAGTCAAAGAATGCTTGATCAGATGGTGTGGAACTTGGAAATTGATCAACTTGACCGGCGCTAGCAGCTCCTAAATTGGCTTCATGAAGACGTGAACCCGGTGGAGATACAGCATCTGATCCTGATCGTGAACCTGAAAGTGATACTGAAGAGGTACGAAAGGGAATCCCAGATCGTCCACTCAACTTTCCCTGACTGGTTGTAGCGCTGAGAGCCGACGCCGAATTACGATGGGGATCAACTAGATCTCCTCCTACATCAGCCGTACGACCATCCATACGCGAGGACGACCGAGTGATGCCAAAGTAGTCTGACGAGTCCTCTTGATGGAACGTTCCCATATATCCAACGCCACTAAATTCCGTGCTTTCTTTTCCAAAACTTGAGAAAGCCGACATTTTGGCAGACAGAGGGTCAGAACCAAGACTTGTGGTACCTGACTCGGGCTTGCCTCTTATCACACGGAGTCTTTTCCTTAACGTAGAGTAAGTCCAGCTCATCCCTGCAAAGTAGATTGACGGGAGCGATACATCGGGAGATGCATAGTCCCGGACGTAGCTCGTAGACCACACTTTAAATTCGGAGAACCCTGCCGTTGCAGCCAAGCCAGGCGAACCCAGGTTCGCTTTGCCTGTGATCATGTCAATTATCCCAGTGTAAGCACGTAATGAGGGATTAGTAAATGCTACTCTTAGCGGTCCAGGTTCGAAATTTGCCAGATCCTCGAGATCTATCACGAAAATAGGTCTCTCGTCTTGGACCAACAATTCGATCACCCCAACCTGGCTAAGAGCACTGAGCCCCGCTGACATCTCCTTCGCATCTTGGGCTACGCTTGAATCTCCTGTAGAGCCCTGCCTACTCGATGCACTTGATTGACGTGCGCTTGTACCTGCAGCAATTGACCCCCGTGCCATTTTCAGTGTCCTGACGGAACTGCTGTCCTCCCTGTCAACCTTGCTGAGCATTGCAGCTCCTGCTTCGGAACTCGAGGGCCGAAGAGGTAGGGAGGGCCGTGGGTGGGCAGTGTTGGAGAAAAATAGAGCTGCCGTAGCAGAAGTTTCGACGTAACCTCGAGAAAATGTAGAAGGATCTGGGAGGCACGGCGGTGGGGTCTGGTAACGCTGTCTTTTTGGAAGCGGCTGCCCGCTCAGATCAAGACGACTCGCAGATGCTTTGGACAATGCTCGTTTCCTATTATTGGCAGTAAAGGGTGACGCTTTCTCAGGCTGCAACAGGTCAGACCAGTCAGGCTCTGACGAATTCTGATCGTTACGGGATTCTGGACTCCATAGCGACGCCTGAGCCTTCTCTGCCCGTTCAATGACCGGCTGTTGAGCCTTAGTTAGGTTAACCGAATCGAAGGCTGTAGAGGTGAAGGTTGGGACTACGGGGCGCGGTTGCGCTCGAGATTTCTGTGGCTTTGCTGTTTGTTGGAGACTCGGTGTCATGGACGTCTTTATGGTAGCTACTCGGGCCAGTGAAGACTGAGCCCAAAGTTCCCCAAGGTTGTCCACAGACCACCAGCGGGGCGTTTTAAAAGGTGCAGCGTAGTCCTAGTGTACGTCACTATCATCTAAGAGACACCCCATGAATTTCATTAATAACACAGGCTCATTAAGTGCAGGCTAGAGAGCTTGAAACAACGACAATGGCTACAAATGTCGAGAGACGGCTGTTTTGTGAAATACTGTAGGTACAGTACCCCGCATTAAGTCACGGTCGCGCGCTTCCCAACCAATACACCCCCCACCTGCATCAACCATTGAACCATCAAATTCAGCTGGGGAACTTCAATATTTGGGCTAGTTATTTAGTAGTATATGACTTATAATTCCCCGATCAATATTTAGTATGCC
>JAABUH010000205.1_pt1 | contig 90414 bp, 88 predicted proteins | sample 5559121 | NCBI WGS metagenome assembly JAABUH01 (sample SAMN10711871, study PRJNA513364) | rock metagenome | isolation source: Antarctica rocks | place: Antarctica: Victoria Land, Battleship Promontory nord | collected 2015-12-28
GCAGCAGTTCAATCCACAGTTCGGCGAAGGCGGTGGCGCGCACGATTGTCGTGGGGACGCCACTGGCGAGGGCGTGTTGCTCGGCCGCGTGCTTCATGCGGAACAGGTCCATGGGGCTGTCGGCCCCGGCCCCCACTACGGACATCAGCACCAGCTCGGCACCGGCCGCCTTGGCGGCTTCGGTGAGGTTGGCGTTGCCGTCGCGGTCGACCGAGGCGGGTGAGACGCCCCCGGGTCCGGCGAAACCGTGAACGGCGGAGACGGCCGTGTCGACCCCCGCGAACACGGGCGCCAGGGTCCGCGGATCGCGGACATCGCCGGTCACGACCACGGTGCCTTCTGCCAGGTGCGCGGCCCGCCGCGGGTCGCGGGTCAGAACTCGCACGTCGAGTCCTCGCGCCCGTAGCCGGTTGACCACGAGTGCGCCGAGCCGGCCGGTGCCGCCGGCGACGAGGATCACGACGTGCCGTCCCGACCGACCTGGCGGTGCACAGCCTCGTCGACCCCGCCGACACCCTGTTCCACCGGTTCGAGGTAGAAGCGGGCCCACGCCGCCCGACCTTCGAAGACGCCGAAGATGATCACGCCTCGCATCACGTGGCGGCTGCCGTCACGGCGCGTCCCCCGATGCTCCCATTCACTCCAGACGATGTCGCCATCCACTGCGCAAGCGAGTACGTCGGTGGTCACATCGGGGATGGCCGCGAAGATCTGGGTCCAGTTCTTGCGGACCTGGTCTCGACCGGTGAACCCTCGCTCCGGATGCACGGGGGTCCCGTTGCGGTAGTCGGCGGCAAAGCAGTCGACGAGCGCCTCCAGATCGTGATCGTTCGTGGCCTGGCACAGGCGGTCCACCAGCGCGGCCGGACCAACCTCATGGGCGGTCGTCATCGTGGGCTGCTGCTGGTGTCGTCGTGGCTACGGGCTGAGGGCACAGGTCCTTCCCTTCCAGGGTTTATTCCGGTAGGCTAGCTTTGATCTAGCACTATGGACCCAAATTCCATTCCCGTCAAGAAGCGGCGTCCCTACGACTCGACGCGCCGCCAGCAGCAGGCTCGCCAGACGAGAGAAGCGATCCTCGACGTGGCTCGCTCCCGGTTCCTCACCGACGGGCTGGCGCCGACCACGATCAGTTCGATCGCTGAGGAAGTCGGGGTGTCGGTCGACACCATCTACAAGACGTTCGGAGGCAAACCCGGGCTGGTACGCGCCATGTGCGAAGGCGCGTTGGCCGGCGGTGGCCCTATCCATGCCGAGGCCCGCTCGGACGCACTGCAGGCCAGCGGAGGCGACCCTCGGGTCATCCTTGCCGGCTTCGGCCGGCTCAGCACCGAGGTCGCCCCACGCGTGGCGCCCCTGCTGCTGCTGCTTCGCGACGCCGCCGCCGCGGACTCCGAGATGGCGAACCTGCATGCCCATCTGGATGCACAGCGACTCGAACGCATGACCCGCAACGCCTGCAACCTGGCTCGGGCCGGGCATCTCCGTGACGACATCACCGTCGAGCGCGCCGGGGAGATCATGTGGGTCTACAGCTCTCCCGAGATCTACCAGCTGCTCGTGGTTGTCCGCGGCTGGCCTCTCGAACGATACGGCACCTTCATCACCGAGGCCCTGGAGGCGGCTCTCCTGCCATCCGGTCGTCCCCAGCGAGACGACCTCTGCTCGATAAGACCCGGGAAGTCGCCCGCGACCTGAGCGGCGTCGGGCATGGCTGGATTTCGGCGGCCACGCGTTGGGCAACATAGCGTTCGGGCTGTCGGGTGCAAGCACGGCCATGACCGCGTCGCGCACCGCGGCGTGGTTACGTCCCAGCATCGCCGTGTCCGTGCTGGGAGGTCGCTACCTGAGTGTGGACTCGATCGGCATCTGCTTGGAGCCGGGTTCGGCGTTCGACCGTCCAGGAAGGTGCCGAGCTGGTCAGCCAGTGCCCCGGCCCCAGCACCCCTGGCTGGCTCGCCAGGCATCCCACACCTGGCGCCTCGGCCGGCCTCGGTCACTAACTGCGACTCCGTTGGCCCGGGCCCACGCCCTGAGCTCAGCGCTGGACGGTTCTGGAGCCTCAGGCGCCTCGTCCAGCTCGCCTGTTCCAGCGCTGACCCGATCAAGAGCCCCGGCCTCGGCGGTGGCCCACACATGGGCGGCAGCCAGGTAGCGGTAGGTCCACTCCTCGGCCAGGGGCCGGGTCTCGCAAAAGACAATGGTCACTGCCGGCCAGCGCACCTGACACTCAGCCAACCCGTCGGCCACCAGGGCAGGGCGAGGCTTGGTCAGCTTGAACAGCCGGGAGTACCGATCCTCCACCACCACCGCGGCCCGGGGCAGGGAGGCCAGCTCTCCCAGGGCGTAGCGCAGCCTGCCACTGGTCAGGCTGGCGACCAGATCGACCAGGGACTTGCGTTCGACGCTGGCCACCAGCCGGCCGTCCAGGACCATGCCGTAGTCCCCGCAGGGAAGAGCCCGGGGGACGGTGCGCACCGGCTTGTTGGCGAAACGGTAGGCATACTGCTCATGAGAGTCGACGATGATCTCCAGCTCTTGGGTTCCTGACGCTTTGGCGGTCGGGAGGCGTACGTTGGGCCGGGCCTGCTTGCGGATCCGGGGAGACTGCCAAAAAACGGCCTCCCGGCCCCTGGCCATGGTGAACACCAGCTGGGAACGGTTCTCCCTGGCCCGGTCCAGTATCAGGTCCACCGCCGCGCCCCGCCGTGTGCACGACCGCAATCCCACCTGCTCCACCACCTCGGGATCGGATGGCCACTCGGTCAGGGGAACGGGATAGCAGTAGAGGGCCTTCGTACGGGGCCAGGTATCGGAGGTGCGGAACAACATCCCCTCTCCCAGCGGTAGGCGCAGCAGGTAGCCGAGGCTGGACTCCGGATCCGGGTTGCGGACGATCAGCAGCTCCACAGCTCGCCTCAGTAGGCACCCTGGTGCTCGAATATGCGGCGGGGGTTGTCGATGAGCATCTGACGGACCTGGCCCTCGGTGACCCCCGCCTCGTACAGGTCCGCGACCACCTGGTCGGTCATTTGGGTGAACCGGGTGGGAGAGCCCACCGGCTCGTCGAAGCCGAGCCAGTCGATGTGGCAGGCGGCATCGTGGGAGAGGACCAGCTGATCGGCGTGGCCCCGCTGGCACAGCCGAGCCACCGTCGCCACCCGGTCCTCCAACGACAAGATGAAATCCACCCCAAAGCGGTCCATCCCGAGGAACGAGCCACTGGCCATGAGCTGCTCCAGGTAGGCGAGATCGGTGGTGTCGCCGCAGTGGCCGATGACCACCCTGGTCAGGTCCACACCCTCGTCGGCAAAGATCCGCTGCTGGTCCAGCCCCCGTCGAGTGGCCGCGTGGGTGTGGGTGGAGATGGGCACCCCGGTGCGCCGATGAGCCTGGGCCACCGCCCGCAGGACCCGCTCCACGCCTGGGGTGAGCCCCGGCTCGTCGGTGGCGCACTTGAGGATGCTCGCTCGAACCCCGGTGTCGGCCACCCCCGACTCGATATCCCGCACGAACATCTTGACCATGGGCTCGGGGCCGCCCAGCATGGTCCCTGGTCCCCGATAGGCGAGGTACATGGGCAGGTCGCAAAAGGTGTACAGACCAGTGGCGACGATGATGTTGACACTGGTCCGGGCGGCCACTGCCGCCACTCGAGGGACGCAGCGGCCGTGCCCCAGGACGCTCAGGTCGACGATGGTGTCGATGCCGGATTCCTTGAGCTCGTCGAGCTGGCGCACCGCGTCGTCGACCCTTGACTCCTCAGTCCCCCATCGCTGGGGATAGTTGTCCTGGATCTCGGTGCTCAGTACGAAGACGTGCTCGTGCATGAGCGTGCGACCGAGATCGGCAGTGTCGATCGGCCCGTTGACGGTGTCGACGCTGCCCATGTTCCTCCCGTGCTGAGTCCGGCACATGTTTGACTCCCGACGAGGCTAACCCGAGCGGAGGTTGGCAGACTGTCCGATTATGGCCGACCGGGCAATCAGGAAGCGCGTAATGGTAGGGGTCCCAGTGGACAGAGCGTTCGGGATCTTCACCGAGGGGATCGACCGCTGGTGGCTCCGGGACCACAAGATCGGGACAGCCCACCTGCAACGGGCCGTGCTCGAAGGTCGTCCAGGCGGCCGTTGGTACGAGCTCGACGTCGACGGGAGCGAGTGCGACTGGGGCCGGGTCCTGGAGTGGGACCCACCCCATAGCCTGGTGCTGGCTTGGCAGATCGACACGGACATGCAGTTCAATCCTGACCTGGTCACCCAGGTCGAGGTTCGTTTCACCCCCGAGGGATCAGAGCGGACCCGGGTCGAGCTGGAGCACCGCGACCTGGATCGTTTCGGCGAAGCGGAGGCACAGATGCGGATGGGCTTCGAGTCGCCCAGCGGCTGGCAGGGTCTCCTCAACGCCTATGCCGACGTGGCAGCCGGATAGCCAGTCCGCCCTGCAGCCCTACCGCAGGGCCATCTGAGTGGGCTGGACTGGGGCGGGTAGGGAGGTGTCACCCATCAGCCAGCGGTCGACCGAGGCGGCGGCCGCCCGGCCCTCGGCTATGGCCCACACCACCAGACTCTGGCCCCGGCCCATGTCCCCGCAGACGAAGACGCCGTCCAGGTTGGTCGCCCAATTGGCGTCACGCGCTACGTTGCCCCGGGCATCGAGGTCCAGGCCCAGCTCCTCCACCAGGCCGGTCCGCTCGGGGCCGAGGAAGCCCATGGCCAGCAGTACCAGCTCGCACTCCAGCACGCTCTCACTGCCCGGCACCGGCACAAAATTGGGCCGGCCACCCTCCATCACCAGCTCCACCTGATGGAGATCCAGGCCGGCCACGCCACCCTGGCCGTCGTCCAGGTACTGGGTGGCACTCACCGAGAACAGCCGCTCCCCCCCTTCCTCGTGGGCCGCCGAGCTCCTGAGGATGGTCGGCCACGTTGGCCAGGGGTTGGACCCTGGGCGCTCGCCAGGGGGCTCCGGCATGATCTCCAGCTGGTGGACTGACACCGCCCCCAGGCGATGAACGGTGCCCAGGCAGTCGGCACCGGTATCGCCCCCACCCACGATTACCACGTGCTTTCCCTCGGCCGAGATCGGGGTAGCCGCCAACGCGCCCTCCTGGACCAGGTTGGCCGGCTTGAGGTAGGCCATGGCGGTGTGGATACCGGCCAGATGGCGGCCGGGTATATCGAGATCCCTGGGCAGGGTCGCCCCCCCAGCCAGCACTACCGCGTCGTAGTCAGAACCCAGTGATACGGCGCTGACCACCGAAACGCCGGTCGGGGTGGCCAGCGGCTCGGCCGTCCAGGGGGCGCCGGGCCCCGCAATCCGCTTGCCGTCGGAACTCTGGTCCGAATAGTGGTTGCTATAGGCACCACTTTTCGGACCAGAGTTGCCGGAGTCGCCAGCCGGGCCGGTCGGACCAGAGTTGCCGGAGCCGCCCGCCGACGCGACGCCGGAGCCGCCGGAGCTGGCCGCCGAGGCCGCGCCGGACCACCCCGGCGGAGCACCCACCACCGTGCGGCACCGAAATTCGACTCCCTCGGCCGCCAGCTGCTCCAGACGGCGGTCCAGTACCGCCTTTTCCATCTTGAACTCGGGGATGCCGTAGCGCAGCAGTCCCCCCGCCTGCTCTCCCCGTTCGTAGACCACCACCGAGTGCCCGGCTCGGGCCAGCTGCTGGGCGGCCGCCAGCCCGGCCGGTCCGGAGCCGACCACGGCCACCCGCCGACCAGTTGACACCGCCGCCGGTCGCGGCTTCACCCACCCCTCGGCAAAGGCCCGCTCCACGATCCCCAGCTCCACCTGCTTGATGGTCACCGGCTTGGCGTTGATGCCCAGCACGCATGCCTCCTCGCACGGGGCCGGGCACAGCCTGCCGGTCATCTCCGGAAAATTGTTGGTGGCGTGCAAACGGTCCATGGCCGCCCCCCAGTCATCCCGGTACACCAAGTCGTTCCAGTCGGGGATGAGGTTGCCCAGCGGGCAGCCCTCGTGACAAAAGGGGATCCCGCAGTCCATGCACCGCGCCGCCTGGACCTGGAGGCGCTCGGCCGGGTAGGGCTGGTAGACCTCCCGCCAGTCACGCACCCGCAGGGCTACCGGCCGGCGAGCCGGCCCCTCCCGGTCGTGGCGCAGGAAGCCGCCCAGCTCACCCACGAGCGGCCGCCATGATCGCCTCGTCGACCGACTCGCCCTTCTCCTCGGCCGCCCGGGTGGCCTCCAGCACCTTGCGATAGTCCTTGGGCATCACCTTCACGAACCGCTTGACCTCGAACCACCAACTCCCCACCAGGGCCTCGGCTCGGGCCGAGCCGGTCTCGGCCAGGTGGCGTCGCACCACCTGGTGCAGCCACTCCCGGTCGTCGGCGTCGAGAGCCTCCAGGTCGACCATCTCGGGGTTGACCCGGTCGGCCAGGGTCCCCTCGGGGTCCCACACGTAGGCCATCCCGCCCGACATGCCGGCCCCCACGTTGCGCCCGGTGGGGCCCAGGATGACCGCCCGGCCGCCGGTCATGTATTCACAGGCGTGGTCACCCACCCCCTCGACCACCGCAGTGGCCCCGGAATTGCGCACGCAGAAGCGCTCCCCCACCTGGCCCCGGATGAACACCTCGCCGGCGGTGGCCCCGTAGAGGATGACGTTGCCGGCGATGATGTTGTCCTCGGCCACCAGGTTCACCGCTTCCAGCGGTGGGCGCAGCACCAGTCGGCCCCCCGACAGCCCCTTGCCCACATAGTCGTTGGCGTCCCCGAACAGCCGCAAGGTGATCCCCCGAGGCAAGAAGGCGCCGAAGCTCTGGCCGGCCGACCCACTGAAGGACAGCGCGATGGTGTCGTCGGGCAGGCCCTCCGCCCCCCACCGCCGGGTCAGCTCCGAGCCGAGCATGGTCCCCACCGTGCGGTTGGTGTTGCTGATGGGCAGGTCGAGCGTGATTGGGCTGCCGGTGTCCAGGGAGAGACGGCATTTTTCGATGAGCATGGTATCCAGGGCTCGGTCCAGGCCGTGGTCCTGACTCTGGACGCAGCGGCGGGGCCGTCCGTCGGCCACCACATCCGGCACATGAAGGATGGGGGACAGGTCCAGACCCGACGCCTTCCAGTGGTCCAGGGCCGGGGCCATGTCCAACGCCTCGGCCTGGCCGATGGCTTCCTCCAGGCTGCGAAACCCCAGCGCCGCCAGGAGCTCGCGCACCTCCTCGGCCAGGTACTCGAAGAACGTCTCCACGAATTCCGGCTTGCCGTTGAAGCGCTTTCGTAGCTCCGGGTTCTGGGTGGCCACCCCCACCGGGCAGGTGTCGAGATGGCAGACCCGCATCATGATGCAGCCGGAGACCACCAGGGGTGCGCTGGCGAAGCCGTACTCCTCGGCGCCCAGCAGGGCAGCCACCACCACGTCTCGGCCCGTCTTGAGCTGGCCGTCCACCTGGACGACGATGCGGTCGCGCAGGTTGTTGAGGAGCAGGGTCTGCTGGGTCTCGGCCAGGCCCAGCTCCCAGGGGGCGCCGGCGTGCTTGAGCGAGGTGAGCGGGGCGGCGCCGGTGCCACCGTCGTTGCCGGAGATGAGGACCACGTCGGCGTGGGCCTTGGACACCCCGGCGGCCACGGTGCCCACCCCCACCTCGGCCACCAGCTTCACGTGGACCCGGGCCAGGGGGTTGGCGTTCTTGAGGTCGTGGATGAGCTGGGCCAGGTCCTCGATGGAGTAGATGTCGTGGTGGGGAGGCGGCGAGATTAGGCCCACGCCCGGTGTGGAGAAACGGGTGCGGGCGATCCAGGGGTAAACCTTGTGGCCGGGAAGCTGCCCGCCCTCCCCTGGCTTGGCTCCCTGGGCCATCTTGATCTGCAGGTCGTCCGCGTTGACCAGGTACTCAGAGGTGACACCAAAGCGCCCCGACGCCACCTGCTTCACCGCGCTGCGCCGGGAGTCCCCGTTGGCGTCTGGCACGTAGCGCGAGGCGTCCTCTCCGCCCTCGCCGGTGTTGGAGCGGCCACCCAGGCGGTTCATGGCAATGGCCAGGTTCTCGTGGGCCTCGGCCGAGATGGAGCCGTAGGACATGGCCCCGGTGGCGAAGCGGGTCACGATGGACGAGACCGGCTCGACCTCTTCGATGGGCACCGGGGGGCGTGCTCCTGGATCGTCGCCGGTGCGCAGGTGGAACAATCCCCGCAGCGTGGCCTGAGCCCCGGCCTGCTCATCGACCGCCCTGGTGTACTCCTTGAAGATGTCGTAGCGCTTGGACCGGGTGGCGTGCTGGAGCTTGAACACTGTGCGGGGGTTGAACAGGTGGATCTCGCCGTCCCGACGCCACTGGTACTCGCCCCCGCACTCCAGATCGGCCCGGACCGGGATGCGCCCGTCCCGGGGGTAGGCCCGGGCGTGGCGGGCGGCCACCTCGGCGGCCAGCTCGGTCAGGCCGGCGCCTCCCAGGCGGCTCATGGTGCCACAGAAGTACTCGTCCACCACCTCCTGGGACAGGCCCAGGGCCTCGAACACCTGGGCGCCCGTGTAGGAGGCCACGGTGGAGATGCCCAGCTTGGACATGACCTTGAGCACGCCCTTGCCCAGGGCCTTGACATAGTGGTGGAGGGCCTCGTCCACCCGGCCCGCCACTGAGCCCGACACCACCAGGTCAGCGACCGTCTCGAAGGCCAGCCAGGGATTGACCGCGCTGGCCCCGTAGCCCAGCAGCAGGCAGATGTGATGGACCTCCCGGGCGTCACCCGCCTCGACCACCAACCCAACCCGGGTCCGGGTGCGCTCCCGGATCAAATGATGGTGAACGGCGGCGGTGAGCAGGAGCGAGGGGATGGGAGCACAGGGGGCCTCGCTGGCGCCCGGGGCCTGGTCGCCTCGACCGCGGCACCGGCAGCGGTCCGACAGGACCACGGTCGACGCCCCGGCGGCGATGGCCCCGCTCACCTCGGCCCGCACTCGCTCGATGGCCACTCGCAGGGCGTCGCCTCCCCCCTCGACCGGGTAGCACCCGGTGACGGTGACCGCCGCCAGGCCGGGGTGGTCGCCGTCGTCGTTGACGTGCACCAGCCGGGCCAGCTGGTCATTGTCCAGGATCGGGCTCTCCAGCACCACCTGTCGACACGACGCGGGAGTGGCGTCCAACAGGTTGCCCTCCGGCCCGAGAGTGGCCCGCAGGGAGGTGACCAGCTCCTCTCGGATGGCGTCCAGTGGCGGATTGGTCACCTGGGCGAAGAGCTGGCTGAAGTAGTCGAACAGCAATCGCGGCCGCCCCGACAGCACCGCCGGGGGGGTGTCCGAGCCCATGGAGCCGAGGGGCTCGACCCCCTTGGCCGCCATGGGCCCCACCAGGATGCGCATGTCCTCCTGGGTCCAGCCGTGGAGCTGCTGGGCCGCCACCAGCGAGTCGTGGCTGGGAAGGTCGCGCTCCCTGGGCACCAGGGTGTCCAGCTCCACCAGGCCGGCGTGGAGCCACTCGCCGTACGGGTGCTGGGCGGCCAGGCCGGCCTTGATCTCGGCATCGTCGATTATGCGGCCCACCCCGGTGTCCACCAGGAACATCCGCCCCGGCGCCAGGCGGCCCTTGCGCACCACCCGGGCCGGGTCCAGGTCCAGCACTCCGACCTCGGACGCCATGACCACCAGGCCGTCGGCCGTCACCCACCAACGGGCCGGGCGCAGCCCGTTGCGGTCAAGCACCGCCCCGATGAGGCGACCGTCGGTAAAGGCGATGGCCGCCGGCCCGTCCCAGGGCTCCATCAGCGAGGCGTGGAACTTGTAGAAGTCCCGCCTGGGAGCATCCATCGCCTCGTGGTTCTCCCACGCCTCGGGGATCATCATCAACACGGCGTGGGGCAGGGAGCGCCCGCCCTGGTGCAACAGCTCCAGGGCCTCGTCGAAGGTGGCCGAGTCGCTGGCTCCGGGCGTGAGAGCCGGGAAGATGCGCTCCAGCTCCCCGGGGACCAGGTCGGTTCGCATCAGCGCCTCCCGGGCCCGCATCCAGTTGCAGTTGCCGGCGATGGTGTTGATCTCGCCGTTGTGGCACAAGTAGCGATAGGGATGGGCCAGCGGCCAGGAGGGGAAGGTGTTGGTCGAGAACCGGGAGTGGACCAGGGCCAGGGAGCTCTCCACCCGCTCGTCGGCCAGGTCACAGAAGAATTGCGGGAGCTGGGGAGCGGTGAGCATGCCCTTGTAGACCATGGTCCGGCTGGACAGGCTGGGGAAATAGACGCCGGGCACCTCGTGCTCCACCCGCTTGCGCACCACGAACGCCCGCCGTTCGAGGTCGTCGCCACTCAGCCCTTCTCCGGCCAGGAATATCTGGCGAAATATCGGCTGTACCGCTCGGGCCGTCTCTCCCACCAACCCGTCCACCGCCGGCACGACCCGCCAGCCGAGGACATCCAGCCCCTCCGAGTGGGCCAGCTTGGCGATGCCGGCCATGGCCTGTTCGGGATCGAGGGCCTGGTCGGCCTGGTCGGACTCGTGGGGCAGGAAGGCGATGCCGGTGGCGTAACGACCCGGGCCCGGCAGGTCGATGCCCGTGCTCTCGGCTTCCTCGGCCAGGAACCGGTGAGGAACCTGGATCAGGATCCCCGCTCCGTCACCAGTGTTGGTCTCGCTGCCAGCCGCGCCCCGGTGCTCGAGATTGGCCAGGGCGGTCAGGCCCAGCTCCACCATGGCGTGGCTGGGCCGGCCCCCCAGGTCGGCCACGAAAGCCACCCCGCAGGCGTCGTGCTCCAGGCTGGGGTGGTACAGGCCCTGGGGTTCAGGGACAGAATTGCTGGAGGTCATGTTCGTATCTTCCCGAGGAGAGCCGATAGAGAAAACTGCTCTGCTGGCCGGGACGACACTGGCCCATCTGCCGTGGAGGGATTATAGACGACCGGACTGTCGGGAGCCGCCGATGCGCGTGGCCAGCCGGCCGGCGTGCCAGTATCTCGTTATGAGTGGTGGCAGGGTGGCGCGATGGAGCGGCGCGCGCCGGAGCGGACCGCGCATTGCCCTCCTGGCCGGGTCGCTGTCCCTGCTGGTAGTCGGAATGGCTGCCGGCGCCATCGAGCTCGGTCCATCGGCGCTGGCCAGCCCATCAGGGGCCCCGACACCCATGGCGGCTCCGCCCACACTGGCCGCTCGGCCGAGTTTGGCCGGTGCGCCTCACACCGGGCCCGCACCCGCGTCCACCGGTTCCAATCCCTCCAACGCCGATCCCGCAGGTTCCCGCCCCACCGGTACCGATCCCGCCGGCCCCAATCCCTCGAGGGCGTTGGCCCTGGCCATGCCGCCCGGGCCGGTACCCCTGGCCGGGTGCCCGCTGCCGTACCGGCCCCCCTACACCGGGCCACCGGCCGCCCCACCTCACCCGGCCGGCCTGGTCCCCGAGTCGGCCCTGCCGGCTCCCCCTCCGCCCGCCCCCCGTACCCACCAGCTGTCCGCCCTGTCGGGCAAGGGGCTGTGGATCTGGCAGTTGGCAGCTACTGAGGGTGGCGATCCAGCCCGCATCGTAGCTCGGGCCCGGGCCGCCGGGCTGCACCAGCTGTGGGTACGGGTGGGTGACTCCTTCAACGGCTTCTACGCCGGCCCGCAGCTGGCATCACTTGTGCCCGCCGCCCACCGGGCGGGCATCGCGGTCATCGGCTGGGGCTTCCCCTACCTTTACGACCCGGTGAGCGACGCCGGGTGGAGCCGGGCTGCCCTGGCCTGGCGAGGGCCAGGTGGCTCCGCCCTCGACGCCTTCAGCCCCGACATCGAGACGGCCAGCGAGGGAGTGGCCCTGTCGCCGGCCAGGGTGATCACCTACCTGGGGCTGGTTCGCCCGGCGGACGGCCGACGACCGCTGGTGGCAACCGTCTTCCCGCCCAACGACCATTTCCTGGCCACCTACCCCTACGCCGCCATGGCGCCCTACGTGGATGCCTTTGCTCCCATGGCCTATTGGGGCTGTCAGCAACCGGGTCAGTACGCGGCCCTGGCCCTCCAGCGCCTGGCGGCCATGGCCCCCATTCACCTGGTGGGCCAGGGCTATGACATGGCTGGCGAGGGAGGCCGCAAGGGTTCGCCCAGCGCCGCTGAGATCCTGGCCTTCCTGGACGAGGCCAAGACGGGCGGGGCGCAGGGGGCGTCGCTGTACGTCTGGCAGTCGCTGAGCGACCCGGAGTGGTCGGCCCTCGGCGGGTTCGCCTGGAAGGGCCCCGGTGGCCGTCCGTAGCGGGGCGGCCGGCCTGGGCCGGCGAGCAGTCCGCTTGCTGAGCCGGCTGGTGGTGGGGGCGACGGCGGTGGTGGTGGTGGTCCTGGCCGTGGGGATCGCCTTCAAGGATCTCAACGCCAATGCCGCCAACACCATCGTGAGGGCCTTCGAGCGCTTCGCCGGCGACCTGGCCGGGCCGTTCAACCAGATGTTCCGGCCCAGGAACCCCAAGGTGGGCCTGAGCGTCAATTGGGGCATCGCCGCCGCCGTCTACCTGGCCGCCGGGCGCATCGCCTACCTGGTGCTGAACCGCCTGGCATGAGCCGCCTGGCATAGCCATCCCGGATGAGTCGCCCGCTGGATGACGTGAGATGGCCCGGTGGCGAGCCGAGGCCGAGGTGGCGTTACTGCTTCGGGGTATCGGCTCCCGGGAGTGGGGCGATGACACGCTCGGATTGGTTATACGCCTGCGGGAGGCCCTGAGGACGATCTGGCCACCGAGGCGATCGAAAGGGCGTAGTGGTGGCTGGGCAGTTACCGGCAGCTCCATGAGGGTGCAGCTCGCCCTGGCTGCCGGGGCGCCATGAGCCGATCGGTAGGATTGCGAGTCGTGGCTGTTGTCCTGGCTGAGGTTGTCCTGGCTGAGGTGCCCAAGGGTGTCCGGGGGGCGTATTGACCCGCTTGACTCGCGCTCCCGACGTGGTGGTGATTGGCGGCGGGGTCATTGGGATGGCTATCGCCTGGCAGGTCGCCCTGCGCGGATTGGCCGTGGTGGTGGTCGATCCCCAGCCGGGCCGGGGGGCATCGTGGGCCGCAGCCGGCATGCTCACGCCGGTCACCGAGGCCTACTACGGCGAAGAGGAGCTCCTGCGCCTCAACCTGGCCTCGGCCCGGCGCTACCCGTCGTTCGTGGCCGAGCTGGAATCGGCATCGGGCCTCCAGGTCGGCTACCGAACCAATGGCACCTTGGCCGTGGCCGCCGATTCCGGCGACCGGGCCGTCCTGGAAGACCTGCACCGCTACCAGCAGGAGCTGGGCCTGGAGTCCGAGATGGTGTCGGGCCGGGAGTGCCGGGCTCTCGAGCCGATGTTGGCCCCCGGCATCCGGGGCGGGCTGCTGGTGGCCGGCGACCACCAGGTGGACGGACGGGCCCTGCACCGGGCCCTGTCGGTGGCCGCCGGATCGGCCGGGGTCGAGGTCCGTACGACGGCCGTGAGCGAGGTGCTGGTCCCCAGCGATCGGGTCACGGGCGTGCGCCTGGGCAATGGGGAGACGATCGCCGCACCCACGGTGCTCCTGGCCGCCGGTTGCTGGTCGGCCGGCGTGGCCGGCGTGCCGCCTGATGCCCGGCCACCGGTTCGCCCAGTAAAGGGCCATATCCTGCGGCTGCGCAGCCCCGCCAGGCATCCCCTGCTGGGGCGAAACGTCAGGGGCCTGGTCGCCGGTAGTCACTTCTATCTGGTGCCCCGCGGCGACGGGCGCCTGGTGGTGGGAGCCACGGTGGAGGAGATGGGCTTCGACACCACCGTGATGGCCGGGGCGGTGCATGACCTGTTGCGCGACGCCCGGGCCGTGGTACCGGGGACCGCCGAGCTGGAGCTGGTCGAGAGCCATGCCGGCTTGCGCCCCGGTAGCCCCGACAACCTGCCGATCATGGGTCAGTCCGTCCTGCCCGGACTGGCGGTGGCCACTGGGCATTACCGCAACGGGGTCCTCTTGGCCCCGGCCACTGCCGACGCCATGGCCTCCCTGTTGGTCACCGGTACCGCGCCGGACGTGATCGCCGCCTTCTCGCCCCGCCGGTTCAGGGCGCCGGTGACAACCCGAGCGGCCCCGTGACCCGTTTGACCCTCAATGGGGAGACGGTGGAGCTGGGCCAGCCGGCCACCGTGGAGGTGGTGGTGGATGGCCTGGGCCGGGGCCGGTCCGGGATGGCGGTCGCCGTCAACGGCGAGGTCGTCCCCCGCAGCCGTTGGCCTGCCACCGAGCTGGCCGATGGCGACCAGGTAGAGGTGCTCACCGCCGTGCAGGGAGGGTAAATGGACGACGGGCTGGTCATCGCCGGGCGGCACTTTGGATCCCGGCTGGTCCTGGGAACGGGTGGGCTTCCCAGCCTGGACGTGCTGGCCTGTGTAGCCCGGGCGTCAGGGGCGGAGATGGCCACGGTGGCCATGCGCCGGGTGGACGCCGCCGCTCGGGGCTCCCTCCTCGACATCCTGGCCGACGCCGGGCTCAGCGTGCTGCCCAACACCGCCGGCTGCTTCACCGCCGGGGAGGCGGTGCTCACCGCCCAGCTGTCCCGGGAGGCCCTCGACACCAACTGGGTCAAGCTGGAGGTCATTGGCGACGAGCGCACCCTGATGCCGGACGCGGTCGAGCTGCTGGATGCGGCCGAGCGGCTGGTCGACGAGGGCTTCGTCGTCCTGCCCTACACCAACGACGACCCGGTGCTGGCCCGGCGTCTCGAGCAGGCCGGCTGCGCGGCGGTCATGCCCCTGGGCTCTCCCATCGGCACCGGCCTGGGTATCGCCAATCCGCACAACCTGGCCCTGATCCTCGAGTCGGCCACCGTGCCGGTGATCCTCGACGCCGGCGTGGGTACGGCGTCGGATGCGGCCATCGCCATGGAGATGGGGTGCGCCGGCGTGCTGGTGGCATCGGCCATCACCCGGTCGCGCTCTCCCGTCATCATGGCCGAGGCGGTGGCCAAGGCGGTCGACGCCGGCCGACTGGCCCACCTGGCCGGGCGGATCCCCCGCCGCTTCCACGCCGAGGCGTCCAGCCCCTGGGCGGGCCTGGCCGACCCCACCGCCGCCCCGGCCTGAGCCGGCCTTCCGCCTTGCCTGCCGGTAGGTTCCACACCGAGGTATCCACCACTTGACCACTTCGACACCGCCGGTGGCTCTCACGATCGCCGGATCGGACTCGGCGGCCGGTGCCGGCGCTCAGGCTGACCTCAAGACCTTCTCGGCCCTCGGGGTGTTCGGCACCACGGCCATCACCGCTGTCACCGCCCAGGACACGCTCGGAGTGAGGGCAGTACACGTGGTCCCCACCCAGGTGGTCCAGGCTCAGATCGATGCGGTGCTCGACGACCTGGCCGTGCGGTCGGTCAAGACGGGGATGCTGGCCACTGTCGAGACGGTGGCGGCCGTGGGCCAGCTGGCGGAGGGGGGACGCCTGGCCAACCTGGTGGTCGACCCGGTAATGGTGGCCTCGAGTGGCGACCGTCTCCTCGAACTGGGAGCCGAGGCCGCCTACCGGGAGCTGCTCCTGCCCTTTGCCTACGTAGCCACTCCCAACGTGGCCGAGGCCGCCCTGCTGGTAGGAGCTCAATTGCGCAACCTTGACGACCTGAAGGCGGCCGCCCGGGAGCTCCACCCAACCGGGGCTCGCTGGGTGGTGGTGAAGGGAGGTCACCTGGCCGGTGACGAGTCGGCTGACGTCGTCTACGACGGGGTGAGCATGACCGTGCTCTCGGCCCCCCGGGTCGCCACCACCAACGTCCACGGCACGGGGTGCACCCTGTCGGCTGCCATCGCCGCCCACCTGGCCCGCGGGCTTCCTCCCCTGGCCGCCATCCGGGCCGCCAAGGACTACGTCACCACGGCCCTCTCCGGAGCGGCCGCCTGGAGGCTGGGCCGCGGCCATGGCCCGCTCGACCACATGGGCTGGGCGGACCGGGGCCAGGCGGACTGAAGGCCCGACTCGGCTCGTGTAAACCCGGGGCGGCCATCCAGATCTGCCATCATGGGCGACATGGCACTCACCCGGCTGGTGCACCAGGTCAGCCAGGTAGGCCTGGGCGGCGAGACCTCCTTCGCCGGAGGGATGCTGACCGTCTCAGCCGGCGAGGCTCGAGGCCTGCTGGCCGATCCGGCCCTGGCCGAGGTGCGACTGTCCTGGGCCTCGCCGGGCCAGAGCGTGCGCATCGTGAAGGTCCTGGACGCTGTCGAGCCGCGCACCAAGGGGCCGGGTGGGGGCGGCATCTTTCCGGGCTTGGTGGGTCCCGCTCGTCCCCAGGGCAGCGGGCAGACCCATGTGCTGCGGGGTGCCGCGGTGGTCACCGCCGGCTACCTGCCCCGGGCCCAGGAGGGACTGGTCGACCTGAGCGGACCAGCCGCCGCCCTGTCCCCGTTGGGTGCCACCCGCAACCTGGTCGTCGAGTTCACTCCTGCGCCCGGCGCCGAGTGGGGGTTGGTGGATGCGGCCCTACGGCGGGGCTCCCTGCGCCTGGCGGCCAGGCTGGCCGAGGCCGCCCTGGAAGCCGAGCCCGACCAGGTGGAGGAGCTGGCCTCCCCGGCCCGAGACCGCCAGGCGGGCCCGAACGGCCAGCTGCCCCGGGTCGGCGTGGTCACCAACCTGCAGACCCAGGGCACGTTCAAGGACGTCTTCGTCTATGGCCGCAGCTTCGCGTCCGCCCTGCCTACCCTCCTCGACCCCGGTGAGCTGGACGACGGGGCGGTGGTGAGCGGCCAGTTCGGCCATCCCGCCCTCAAGAACCCGACATTCATGCACCAGAACCATCCGGTGGTCAACCACCTGCGCAGCCGCCACGGCCAGGACCTCTCCTTTGCCGGTGTCGTCATCTGCCCCGAGCCAGTCGACCAGGCCAACAAGGAGCTGGTCTCGGCCTTCGCGGCCAGGCTCTGCGCGGCGGCCGGCTTCGATGCCGCCATCGTCACCAAGGAGGGTGGCGGCAACGCCGACGCTGACATCGCGTTGAAGATGGACGCCCTTTCCGACCTGGGCATCGAGGCGGTCGGCCTGTTTGGGGAGATGGCCGGCATCGACGGTACCGGGCCGTCGATCGTCGTCGCCCCCGAGCAGGCCACGGCCATGGTCAGCACGGGAAACTACGACGAGCGGATCACCCTCCCCGCAGTGGAGCGGGCCTACGGGGGCGACGAATTCGCCCTCCTGAAGGCTCCAGCGACCGCTGCCCTGGAGGTCCCCACGGCGGTGGTGTACTGCGCCCTCAGTCCCCTTGGTTGGGGCCACCTCACCACCCAGGCCGGCTGAGTGGACGAGGCGACCTTGTTCCGGCATTCATCTCGCGGCAGGCTGTAACCATGGCAAGGGTCGTTCACTACATCAACCAATTTTTTGCCGGCATTGGCGGTGAGGACTCCGCCGGTGGTGGACCGGCGTTGATCGAGGGCCCGGCCGGCCCGGGGCGCAGGTTGGCCGAGCTGCTGGCACCAGAGCACGAGGTGGTGGCCACCGTGTGGTGTGGCGATGACGTGGCCTCCGGGCTGGCCGGCGACATCGTCGACCTGGCCCGATCCTCCCATCCCGACCTGATGGTGGCCGGTCCGGCCTTCACCAGCGGTCGTTATGGATTGGCCTGCGCCCGGGTGGCGGCGGCGGCAGAGCAGGCCGGACTGACTGCCCTGACATCCATGCACGAGGACAACCCCGGCCTCGACGAGGCAGGGACGGCACCGGTGGTGGCCAGCGGGGAGGTGGCCCGGCGCATGGGTGCATCCCTGGACCGGCTAGCCGCCGCGGCCAGTAAGCGGCTGGCCGGCCAACCCCTGACCGCCGAGGACGGCCGCATCGGCAAGTTGGCCCGGCGGACGACGATGGCCGACTCCAGCGCCGCCCAGCGGGCGGTCGACCTGGTCCTGGTCCGCCTGGCCGGTGACACGGCCGCCACCGAGATCCCGCTCCCCCGCTTCGACCGGGTGACGCCGGCCCCGCCCATGGCGGACGCCTCCGGTGCCATGGTGGCCCTGATCACCGAGGGTGGGTTGGTCCCCGACGACAACCCCGACGGCCTGGAGTCGGCCCGGGCCACCCGGTGGCTGCGCTACTCGTTGGAGGGCCGCGATGGCCTGGCCTCGGGGGACTACCGATCCGTGCACGGCGGCTTCTCCACCGCCTGGGCCAACGAGGACCCGCACCGGATACTGCCGCTCGACATCGCCCGGGAATTGGAGGCGCAGGGGTCCATCGGCAGCCTGTTCGGCGAGTACTTCGTCACCAGCGGCAACGGCACGTCGGTGGCCAATGCCCGCCGTTTTGGGATCGAGTGGGCCGCTGACCTGCGTCACTCCGGCGCCCGGGCCGCCATCTTGACTGCCACATGAGGGACGGGCACGCGTTGCGGGGCAACGCTGGCGAAGGAATTGGAGCGGGCCGGTATACCGACTGTCCTGTTGTGCAACCTGGTCTCGATCGCCGAGCGGGTAGGGGCGCCCCGGATCGTGGCCACCCGGGGTATCCCATACCCGACCGGGGATCCATCGCTCAGCCCGGAGGCGGAGAAGAAGTGGCGCCGCCAACTGATGGAACGAGCCCTGGAGGTGCTGGCCACCCCGGTGCACCAACCCACCGTGTTCCAGGTCGATGCCTCCGAGCGAAGTGGCCCCGTCGAAGCGACCGGGAACAGTCACACTGCCCGGCCCGAGGAGGCTCATGCCTGACATCGTGATCTCGGCCGCCACCCAGGTGCTGGCCCATGTGCCCTCCCTGGCCCGACACGGCTCCAAGCCCCGCCGTGAGCTGCCCAGGGACCCGGCCGTGGCCGACGCCTTCGCCAGCGCCCTGCGCACCTTCGACCAGGCCGTCGCCTACCCAGGCAACCAGGCCTACATCAACACCCTGCATCCCCGAGACCTCCCTCCCCGGCCCTGGACCGGGGGCGAGAGCGAGGGCGCCGCCGGCGGCACGGTGGCCGGCGCCGACGGCACCGACTCGCCCGACGTCACCGGTCCGCCCCGCGCCCCCCGCTGGAGCCGGTCGGGCGAGATCATGCCCGAGATCGAGTTCCTGGGCCTTATGGCGGGGATCGACGACTTCGACCTGCTCGCCCTCTCCCCCGGTGCCGCCGAGCTGGCCGCCGCCGCCCTGTCCCGCCACCCGCTGACCAAGCACTTCGACCTCGATCGCATCGAACGCTCGCAAGGCGACCTTGACTCGGTGACCCACGAAGCTGGTGCCCTCGAAGTCATCGCTGGCACCGCCGCCATGCGCTGCGGTCAGGTCGACGACGAGTCCCTCTCGGCCCAGGTCCTGCTGGACAACCTGGCCGCCAAGGCCACCGCCACCCTGGCCACCCTCCACCTGCTCGAGCGCCAGGGCATCGAGCCGACCTCCATCGACTACGTGCTGGGCTGCGGCGAGGAGGCCATCGGCGACCGGTATCAGCGGGGCGGAGGCAACCTGGCCAAGGCGGTGGCCGAGGCGTCCGGGCTGACCGAGGCGTCCGGCGCCGACGTCAAGAACTTCTGCGCGGCCCCCGTCCCCGCCCTGGTGATTGCGGCCAGCCTGGTCTCGGCCGGGGTGTTCGGACGGGTGTTGGTGATCGGCGGCGGATCCCTGGCCAAGCTGGGCATGAAGTTCCAGGGCCACCTCAAGTCGGGCATGCCGATCCTGGAGGACGTGCTGGGAGGGGCGGCCGCCCTGGTCGAGGCCGACGACGGCATATCGCCCCGCATCCGCCTGGACGGGGTGGGCCGCCACAAGGTGTCAGCCGGCGGTTCCAACCCGGCGGTGATGGAGGCGCTGGCGGTGGAGCCGCTGGCCCGCCTGGGCCTTCCCACCACGGCGGTGGACGACTACGCCACCGAGCTCCACAACCCCGAGGTGACCGAGCCGCAGGGATCGGGCAACGTCCCGGAGCGCAACTACCGGACCATCGCCGCCCTGGCCGCTCGTCGAGGTGACATCTCCAAGGACGAGATAGGAGCCTTTGCCGCCGAGCGCGGGATGCCCGGTTACAGCCCGACCCAGGGCCACCTTGCGTCCTCTCTGTGCTATCTCCCCCACGCGGTGGATCGCCTGACCACCGGGGGGGCCAATAGAGTGATGCTCATCGCCAAGGGCAGCCTCTTTCTCGGCCGGATGTGCCAGTTGTCAGACGGGATGAGTGTCCTGCTCGAAAGGAACGGACTGACCCATGAGCCCTGACCCCATGAGTGCCACCCCCACCGTCGTGGAGGCCACCCGAGAGAACTTTCGCGACCTGGTGGCCGAGGGGACGGTGCTGGTAGACGTATGGGGACCGGACTGCCGGCACTGCCTGGCCCTCATGCCCCACGTCGAGGCCCTGGCCCAGAGGTACGACGGGGAGGTTCGGGTGGTCAAGCTGGAAGCGCCCAAGGCGCGGCGGCTGTGCATGGAGCTTGGCATCATGGGCATGCCCGCCTTCGTGATGTTTCGCGACGGCGAGGAGGTGGGCCGCCTGGCCGACCCCGCGCTGTCGCCCGATCGGCTCAACCAGTGGGTCGACCAGCAGACCGAGGAGGTGAGTTAGAACGTGCTCAAGGATCGATTGGTAATCGCCCTAGGCGAGCGGGACGGTATCTCGGGAACGGCCATCGCGGCCTGCGCCGAGGGGGCCGGGGCCAAGGTGGCCCTGGTGGCCACCGAGTGCTTCGTCTGAACGGCCTCAGGAGCCATGGACCTGCAGAGCCAGGAGGCCATCCTCCGGCTCGCCAAGGCCAACGACCCCCAGTCACTGGTCGTGCTGCTCGGTGCCCCCGACCCGGAGGCAGCCGAGATCGCGGCGGAAACAGTGATCACGGGGGATCCGGCCTACGCAGGAGCCCTGGCCGGGGCCCAGTTGGGCCTCGATGTGTACCACGTGCTGGACGACGAGGTGAAGGCGGAAGTGCCTGACAACGTCTGGGAGGACCAGATCGGGCTGATGGCTGACGTGCTGGATGCCGACGCCTTGGCCGCCGCGGTGCGTTCCATGCGCCAATGATGACGTCAGGGCCGGGTTAGGGCCCAGCGGCTTGGCGCCAACACCCTCCAGCTGCCGGTCGCCAGCAGGCTGGCCGCGGCTATCAGCCCGGAGGTGACTTCGACCCCGCGCGGGCCACCCCCACTCATGCCCACCAGGGTGCCGGCGAGCCCGCCCACCAGCAGTGCCGTACCCAACCAGTAGAAGCCGGCGTGGAAAAAGTGACCAAGGGCGAGAAATGGGCGCCAACCACGGCCGCGTACCACTCCGGAACGTACGCACCTTCGCCCAGAGAGCCGAGCACCAGCGCGCCGGCCACCAGAGCCACCACCTCCAGGGTGCCCACCGCAAGGTAGGCCCGGGACCCGATCATCGAGCCGGCCCCGGCCCCGGCGGACCTCGGAGCCGAGCACTGCGGGCCATGATCGCCACCCCGCGAGCACGATGCCGACCACCCGGACGGCGACTGCGGCGGCTCCGGTCAACCGCTCCGACAATGAGCGTCCAGGCCCCCAGGCTGTACTGCACACGATCCCTCCAGATGATGCCAGCGGCTAGGTACATGAGCCCGACGACCAGCAACGCGCTCCCCGACCACACCAACGGGCGCAGGCCGGACGCCAGCCCTTCGTGGGCAAGGCCCATGTTCACTGCGAACAGGGTGGCGAGAGCCAGGCCCCACCCCCAGCCGTACATGGCGCCCAGCTGCCGGGACGGCCCCGCCACTCCCCGCCCACGGCGCACGCTCTCGCTCATCGTCGCCGCCACGGCCAGGGCAAACACCGCCCCGAGCAGCTCCTGGCCCACGGTGCGATATCACGCTGATCGGCAGCGTTTGATCCCCGTGCCCTCGTTAGTGGGGGTACTGGTAAGGACCTCACCAAGTGGTATCTGGCTCGGCCTACAGGTACATCCCCGCCACGCTGCGCAGCTCCCTGGCCCGCACCGGGTTGACCGTGCCACGAAGGGCATAAAGCTCGGCCAGTGTCGCTCCCCCGGCAGGCACGGTGGACACAGCCGGTCCGCCATTGCCCGCTCCGAGCCACGCCACTGCCTCCGAGCGCGAAAAGGGACCGACGTGGATCTCTGCCATGCACCGTCCCGGACGCACGATCGCCGGATGCAGCACGCCGAGGGGCTCGTTGGTCGTGATGGCTACCAGCAGCTTGAGACCCTGGCCTATGAGGCCGTCGGTCATGTTCAACAGCCGGCCCAACGCCTGGCCGGCCTGCCGTTTGGCGTCATCCCGGATGAGCTCGTCACAGTCCTCGAGCACCAGCAGCCGCCAGGCTCCCGACGGCCCGTCATAGTCCTCGTCCTCGTCCTCGTCCCTGCCCAACATGACCGCCGTCAGGTACCCGGCATCTCCGTAGAGCTGCTCAGAGTCGATCACCACCTCGGTTCGACACCACTGTCGCCAGGCGGTGCCGATGGCCCGCAGGGCGGTGGTCTTGCCTGTCCCCGGCGGCCCGTGGAGGAGCAACAGCCGCCCACCGGCCTCGTCGGGACGCAGTGCCATAACCTGCTCCAAGGCGCCGGCTGCGGCCGGCGGGTAGTTGGCACGAATCTTCGGCCAGTGAGTAGCGGCGACCTGGCGACCCGTCCGCCGAGCCTGTCCGTCGCACCGGCGGTGCCAGAAGGCGATGGGGATGGTCAAGCCGTCGTCGGGGACCGGCTCACAGGCCCCGTCGATGGCCTGGGCCAGCACAGAGGCAGCCAGCTCGTCGGTCTCGGCCACGACGGTGACGGTGGCGCAGGCATCGCTCCAGCACATCGCCCGCAGTGTCCAACCCTTTCCCTCGGCCAGCACAGCGCGCCGACCGTTGCCGGCGGCTGTCCGGGTGGCGCTGGCCCCTACCGGGAAGAGCGGTGCGTCGGGGCGAACCCGTTCCAGGCGGGCGCTGCGAGCCGCAGGCTGGAGCCCCGCCGCGAACGGACCCAGCAGGAGGGCGTCGATGACGTCGGCTGGTTCGTCAGAGTCGTCGAGCGCGATATGGATGGGCGGTGTCTGATGAGTGTCCATAGCTGGGAGATGCATGACTCGTTGGGCAAGCGGGCCAGCATGACAGACCTAACGCCCCCGAGCACTCCAATTCTAGAAAAATGGGTTCAGAGAAACGGGCTCGACCAGGGGACGATCCCTCGGCCACGGGCGCCGTGGCCGTCCCCGGCTCAGACTGGCCGGCGCGGGGCCGCTCCTGGCCCGAGGGACCACATGGTCCGGGCCGGCGGCCATTGTAATATCGGGCGGGTGGCTACCAGATTGGCGCCCAGCGTCGAAGACATCCTCTCCCTCCCCGACGACGGTTACCGCCACGAGCTGATCTTCGGGGTCCACTACGTGACCCCAGCGCCCGGTGGCCCTCACCAGATGGCCGTTCTCAAGCTGGGAATCATCCTCAGCGCCGACTGCCCGCCCGAGTACCAGGTGCTGGTGGCCCCCTTCGCCTGGGTGGTTACCGATCCTGACGGTGGTCGCCACGAGGTGCAGCCCGACCTGCTGGTCGTCACCGCCGAGCAGGGGCGCCGGGCCCTGTTGGAGGATGAGCTGCCTCGCCTGGTGGTCGAGGTGCTGTCGCCGGGGGCCGCCAACCGGGCCCGGGACCTGGAGGACAAGTTCGACCTTTACCAGGCGGTCGGCGTGCCCGCCTACTGGGTACTGGACCCGGTGGACAAGAGGCACCGGGCCTGGCGCCTGGCCGGGAACGAACTGCGCCATGTCGCTGAAGCCAGGGCCGACCAGTTGTTCAGGACCGACTGGCCGTGGCCGTTGTCGTTCCGGCCCGAAGACCTGACCTGACCCGGCCAGGACCACCAAGCCGGGAGGGCCTGCTCGTGCCGGTCCCCTGCCGTGGCTAGACCCACATCGGCCGCCTGGGCCACGCCATCAGCAATTCCGCTGGCACTCGATAGGCTGCCGGCGTGGTCCGACGAGCCAGTCTGCTTCTCCTCGGCTTGGCCGCGGTGGCGACAGCCGGGTGTTCCAACAGCGGGACCAAGGCGACCAGCACGGGGGCGACCAACACGGGGGCGACCAGTGCCAGTCAGGCCAAGGCTGTGGCAACGTCGATCAACCTTCGAGCGACTGACGTTCCCGGATCCATGGGCGCGGCCAACCCCACCACCCCGCAGGAACGCCAGCAGGCAGCGCAACTGGCGAAGTGTGCGGGCGCAGTCTCGCCCAGTGAGCAAGTGGCCGATGTCAGCTCCGATGACTTCAGCCAGGGATCTGGGTTGCAGTCCCAGCAGTTGAGTTCGGACGTCACCGCGCTACCTACCGCTCAACTGGTGCAAAGAGATCTGACAGCCATCCGCAGCCCCAGGGCGCAGGCGTGCTTCGAGCACTTCCTCGATCAGATGGTAGTGAGCTCAGCCGGCGGCAGTGTCCAGTTCGGGCAAGCCCAGATCGCGCCGCTGGCGGCTGACGCACCGGGGATGGGGCGGCAGCTTTGGCTACCGAGTAACAATAGCCGGCAGCGCGGGGACTGCCGGGCCCCAGGTGACCATCTACGCCGACGTGCTCGGATTTGCCCGTAAGAACTACGAGATCGATCTGAACGCCATAGCCGCTGGGCAGCCCATCCCGACGGCCACCGAGCAGCACCTGTTCTCCCTCCTGGCCACCCGGGCCGGCACTGCCATCCACTGATCGCAAAGCCTCGCCCCGTGGCTGGCGGCGCCCCGGACGCCCCTCACTCGGCGTCGTTGGCCTCACCCAAGATGCCGATGGCTCGCTCCACCGCCCGGCGGGCCCGGGTCAGGCGCCGCTCGTCGATCGGCAGCTCGGTCCCTCCGGCGTCGATCGAGTCCCGCAGGCGCTCAATGGCCAGGTCGGCCAGCTCCTCGGAGATCCCCTCCAGACGCCGGCGGATGTCCTCGGGCTCACCGGCCACCGCCGCTCCCCCGCCCAGTAGCTTCGGGCCGCCACCCGTCAGGTGGCCCAGGCGCCAAGGCCCAGTCGACCAGCTCGAGCGGGTGGCGGACGTCCAGGCCGGCCGCCCCCAGGTGCATGGCGCACCCCGGGTTGGCACTGGCCACCACCGGCGCGCCGGTACGGGCTATCGCCTCCACCTTGCGGGAGCGGATCTGGCCGGCCAGCTCCGGCTGCATGACCGCGTAAGCGCCCCCGGCCCCACAACACATCCCCTCGTCGTCCAGCTCCACCACGTCGGCATAGGGCGACAGCACCGTTCGCACGTGCTCATGGGCCCGCTGCACGTGACGCAGGTGACACGGGTCCTGCACCGCCACCGGTCCCCCCGCCCCAGCAACCAGGCGCCGCCGGGGCGGCGGCAGACGGTCCAGGCGGGGCGCCAGCCACTCGTGCACGTCCACCACCCGGGCCGAAAAGGCCTCCCCCTCGGCCACACCCAGTAACCGGCCGTAGTCCTTCATGGCCGCCCCGCAGCCGGCCGAGTCCACCACCACCGGGGCATCCCCTGGCATGGAGGCCACCACCCGCCGGGCCAGTCGCCGGGCATCGGCAGCCAGACCACCGTGGACGTGCAACGCCCCGCAGCAGTCCGACCCTGCCCCCGGCAGCGCCACCCCCGCCCCGGTCGCCTCCATCACCCGCTTGACGGCGGCATGCACCGGGCGCATCCAGGCGTCCATCACGCACCCGGTGAACAGCCAAGCGTCGGTCCCGCTGGCCCGCAACCGGGGCCGTCGCAACGCCAGGCGGGGCAGTCCCAGCCGCCTGGGCACCACTCCCACCCGCTGGGCCACGGCCAGGGCGCTGGAGCCGGCCAGCAACAGGCGGTGATGCCCCAACCCGGCGTAGGCCAGCCGCGGCCAGCGCCGCCCATACCCGGCCTCGGCCAGGCTGGCCCGGGCCCCCTCCACCAGGTGGCCGAAGGGCACCGAGGATGGGCACGCCACCTCGCAGGCCCGGCACTGCACGCAGCGGTCCAGGAAATCCACCAGCTCCGGCTCGGGCGGCCCATCTGTGGCATGGGTGACCCGCATGGCGGCGATGCGGCCCCGGGGCGACGCCGACTCCTCGCCGGTCACCCGGAAGGTCGGGCAGTGGGGCAGGCACAGCCCGCAGGACACGCAGGCGGCCAGCTCCTCCTCGTCGACCGCCAGCCTCATGGGCGCCGGCCCGGGTTGAACCGCCCGGTCGGGTCGAAATTGGCCTTGATCCGCCGGTTCAGCTCCCTCGTCGCCTGGTCCTCTTGGCGAAAGGGAGCCTCTCCGCCCACATGTACGATGCCCACTCCCATCTCGGCGACGAACGAGCCGGGCTCCCTCTCGGAGATCAGGCCGGGGAGGGCCGACGGTCGCAGGCTCAGCCGCGACCCGCTGGGCCGCGGTGGTGGCCCCTCCACCTCACTGAACCCCGAGCCCAGCAGGGTCGACTCGGCCCGCACGTCAGCCGGCTGACCCTCCAGCAGCACCCAGGCGGTAGCCCCATCCCACAGGATCGAGGACGGCCGCAGCAGGCGGTGGCGCAAATTCGCCGCCTCATCCGGACCGGCCTCCCCCCGCAACCAGCGAGCGACCGGGGGGGTGGGGTGAGCTCGAAGCACCACCTCGGCCAGGATCCCCAGGGTCCCAAGAGAGCCAACCAGCAGCCGGCACAGGTCGAAACCACTCACGTTCTTCACCACCGGCCCACCGGCCTTGACCAGTCGTCCCTCGGCATTGACGAACCGGGCCTCCAGCAGGGCGTCGCGAACCGGTCCCCACCGCAGCCGGCGCAAACCGCTGTGGCCCACGGCCAGCACCCCTCCCACCGTCGCCTCCTGGGGTCGGCCCGGGTCCAGGGCCACCATCTGGCCGCCCTCGGCCAGCGCGTCGGCCAGCTCGGCCACCGTGGTCCCGGCCCTCACCCGCACAATCATCTCGGCCGGCTGGTGCTCGACCACTCCGGCCGGGGCCCGCACCTCCCGAGCTTGCGGGTCAGGAAGCCCCCCCACCGCCCATTGGGTCCGCCCTCCCACCGGTACCACCGGCCCGTCCTGCCCCACCTCGGCGGCCAACGCAGACAGGGCGGGAGCGGCGGGAGTCGGGGTGGCCCGGGCCTGCGCCGACGGCGCCCCCGGGGTGACAGCCATCACACCCAGGCCCCGGCCGGGACGGATTGCAGGTCACCACAGCGCGATCCGGAGGGGAGGACCTTGTGAGGGTTGCAGGTATTTTTCGGATCAAAAGCCAGGCGCAGGTGGGACTGAGCGTCCAGGTCGTCGTCAGAAAAGATCAGGCCCATGTGGTCCCGCTTCTCCAGGCCGATCCCGTGCTCGCCGGACAGGACGCCGCCCACCGCCACGCACGCCTCGATGATCTCGTTGCCGGCGGCCTGGACCCGCTCCATGACACCGGGGTCCCGCCGGTCGAAGACGAGGAGGGGGTGCAGGTTGCCGTCCCCGGCGTGGAAGACGTTGACCACCACCAGCTGGTGGTGCTCGGCTATGCGGTAGACCTCGGCCAGCACCTCGACCAGGCGGGTGCGGGGCACCACCGTGTCGTGCAGGTAGTAGTCGGGGGCGATGCGGGCCACCGCCCCAAAGGCCGACTTGCGGCCCTTCCACAGCAGGGCCCGCTCGGCCGGGTCGGCGGCCACCCTGACGTGGGTGGCCCCGTTGGCCTCGGCCACCTGAGTGACGATGAGGGCGCTGGCCTCCACCCCGCCGGCCAGCCCGTCCAGCTCCACCAGCAACACGGCGGCCGCGTCGGCCGGGAAACCGGCGTGCACGTACTCCTCGACCGCGGCGGTGATGCGCTGGTCCATCATCTCCAGGGCGGCAGGGACCAGGCCGGCGCCGATGATGCCGCTCACCGTGGTGGCGGCCGACTCCACACTGGCGAATCCCAGCAGCACGGTGCGCACCGCCGGGGGGTCGGGAGTGAGACGCACGGCGATGCGGGTGGCGATGCCCATTGTCCCCTCGCTGCCCACGAACGACCCCCGCAGGTCGTAGCCGGCCGGCTCGGGGTCCAGGCCGCCCAGTAGGGCCAGCGACCCGTCGGGCAGCACCACCTCGACGGCCAGCACGTGGGCGCTGGTGACCCCCTCGGCCAGGCAGTGGGGGCCGCCTGAGTTGTTGGCCACGTTGCCCCCCACCGAGCAGGACTGCTGGCTGGACGGGTCAGGCGCGAAATGCAGCCGCAGGTGGCTCACCGCTCTCGACAGGTCCAGGTTGAGCACGCCGGGCTGGACCCAGGCCACCCGCTCGCCGGGATCCACCTCCAGGATGGCGTCCATCTTGGTGGTGACCACCACCACCGGGTCGGCCCCGTCCTCGCCCACCGGTACCGCTCCCCCGGCCAGCCCGGTCCCCGATCCCCGGGGCACCACCGCCCGCCCGTGGCGGCCGGCGATGCGCACCGCGGCCTGGACCTCGTCCGTGGTGAGGGGGAACACCACCACCCCAGCCCGCCCCTCGATGATGGACGCGTCCCGCCCGTAGAGGGCCTTCTCCAGCTTCCCCGAGCGCACCCGGTCGGGAGCCAGCGCCCTCCCCAGCTCGGCCACCAGTGCAGCGTCAGTCAAGGCCTCCAGGCTACCGCCGGCCGCCAGTCACGACAGGTTGGTCTGTGTAACGGCCCGAGATCTACAGTTCACAACGGCGTAGACCATGCCGGCCTTAGGAGAGGAACCTTGACCGACTACATCCTCGGAGCCGATCCGGGCGGGCGGGGCGGATCCGGGCAGCTGGGAAATTTCGGCTGGGCACTTGTCGCTTGCCCGCCTGGTGCGACTCCGCCTGGACCGGTGAACCTAATTGCGAAGCATTCCGGTGTTGGCACGGACGCCAGCCACGTCTGGACCCAGGCGACACAATGCCTCGGTCCCTCTGACCAGATCGTTGCGCTGGGCGTTGACGCGCCGCTCGGCTATGACGCAACATCGGACCGCCGGATCGACAAACACATCCGCAAGAAGGTACGTAACCCTTCGGCGACAGGGAGCACTGGCAGTAGTCCAGGGGCGACGAACTCGCTGTACGGCGCTTGTCTAGTCCAGGGAGTGGTGATTTCCCTTATCGCGCAGGCCGCTGGTGTACAGACGATCTCCGAGAGTTATCCAAGGGCAGTTAGGTTTCTAGGGGGTTATAACCCGACCTGCAGCACATGTACCGGTTCGACGCAGACGTGTAACCAGTGTGACGCCACGCTCAGCAGCCTGAGCGCGTGGGCCTGCCACTTCCACAGGACAACGGGGACGCCACAGCCGGGCTGGGCAAACTGGCACACGTTCGTCCAGAATGGCGCCCCCCTACAGCCGTCCTTCATGGTCGTCACCGGTCACGAGTACTGGCTCCCTGCCTAATCCCTTCCGGCAGCTTCGTTAACGCGAACCCTCGCTCCAGGATGCCCAAGACAGGGTGAGCCGTCCAAGCGCCCACAACCGAAGCACTATCGGGAGAAGCACCCCCTAGACGAAGCGCACCGACAGAGCTTACCAAACTGTCACGCCTTACCGTCTGCTAAAGTAAGGCTATGGAGGCAGCCGCCAGAATTACCGCCAAGGGCCAGGTCACGATACCTGCCGCTATCCGCCGGGCGCTGGAGCTCGACCCGGGCGACGATGTGATCTTCGAGGTGGACGGGGTTCGAGGCTCCCTGGAGGCTCGGGTCCGCAAGGCGGCCGACTTCCTGGCATTGGCTGGTTCGGTACCTGTACCGTCTGAGTGGGCGGACGCTGATTGGCCGAGCATCAGGGCGGCCGCCTGGTCCGCCCAGGTAGCCGGTAGCCACAACGGCCGTCCTGGCGGCCAATGAGCGAAGCTCTCGACGCCAACGTTGTCCTTCGTCATTTCACCGGCCAGCCAACTGACCTGGCAGCCCGCGCCACTGCGGCTTTGACCGAAGCGCCAACCAGGAGCCTGATTCTCACCGACCTGACGCTGGCCGAGATCGTCTACGTCCTGCAGGGCGTCTACGCCCGTCCCCGAGAAGAGGTGGTCCACCTGGTTGAGGCCACATTGTCCCTGGCCTCGATCTCGGTCGACAACGAAATGCTCCTGCGTCGCACGTTGGAGCACTACGGGCATCGGAGCATGGACTGGCCCGATGCCTACCTGGTCGCCTTGGTGGAGCTACGCAACCTCGAGGGTCTTCTCAGCTTTGACCGCCTGGACGCCAAGCTGGCCGGGCTGGATGTAAGGCGGCGGGAGCCATGAGATTCGGCTACCGCCGGGCCGCCGCGGCCGCCTGGCGCCGAGGTAGCGTCCGTCAATGGACATCGACCGCGCCCGTGAGTTTCTCGAACACAATCATCGGGCCGTGCTCATCACCACCCGGGCCGACGGCTCGCCCCAGGCCTCGCCCGTGGTTGCCGGGATCGACCACGAGGGACGGGCGGTAGTCAGCACCCGGGAGACGGCCATGAAGGCACATCACGTGCGGCGGACCCCGGGGGCAGCCCTGTGCGTGATGCAGGATTCGTTCTTCGGAGAATGGATTCAAGTAGAGGGCCCGGCTCGGCTGATTCCCCTTCCCCAGGCCATGGATGGCCTGATCGCCCTTTACCGCCAGGTGGCGGGCGAGCATCCGGACTGGGACGAGTACCGGGTGTCGATGGATCGTGAGCGTCGGGTGTTGCTGACCATCTCCATCGAGCGAGCTGGCCCCGACCGCTCGGGATAGATGCACCCAGCTGAGCGGCCAGGCCACGCCGGCCTGACCGCCCAGCGAGGCCATATTGCCTACCAGTAGTACCAGCGGTGACCGCCTCCGGGACGGACCACAAAGCCCGCCAACCAGACAATGGCCACGGCGATGGCGATCCACCAGAGCACGTGAATTGTGAACCCCACTCCGAACAGCGCGACGGCGAGAACCGCCAACAGGATCAGTGCAACCACCAAACTCACCTTCCCTTCGCAGTTACCGGTAGCGCCATCCGAAAGGTGAGGGACTCTGAGAGCCTCCTCACGAGGTTGACCCACCACCGAAACTCCAATAACCGCGGGTTCTGGGCGGTGTTGCGCTGAGCAATGTACCCGATTGCCGCCCGCATCAAACCAGGCTGTTCCCTCGCCGGGCTGTGGCTCAGCGATCAGCCGCCAGCGCCACCGCGGGCACTGGCCACCACTTCAGCCGCCACCTCGGACAGCTTGCGGCGCTGAGAGCGGGCCTGAGCCCGCATGTGCTCATAGGCCTCCTGGGGGGCGACCTTCTCCTGGGCCACCAGCACACCCTTGGCCTGTTCGATGACCACCCGTGAGTCCAGCGCCCGCTGGAGCTGGCTGGCCAGCTCGGAGCGCTGTTCGCCCTGCATGGTGCTGGCAATGAGCAGGGCAGCCAGGTCGGTGAAGGCGATGAGCGCCAGCTCGCCCTCAGGCGTCCAGTGCCGCACGGCCGTGGAGAACACGACAACCACTCCGACGGCCTGCAGGTTGTAGGGCAGGGGCGTGGCCAGCACGGCCCGCATCCCGGCATCGATCGCGGCGGGGACAAACGCGGGCCAGCGCTGCTCCTCGGCCAGGTCGGCCGCCTCGACCAGGTGCTTGTGCTCGTACGCATCCAGGCACGGCCCCTCGTGGTGGCGAACCTGCAGATCCTCCAGATGGCTCAGCCGAGGATCGGATACGGCCACGTTGCGCAGCGCCAGCTCGCTGTCCACCAGCATGAGCCCGGCCCCATCCACCCCGAACAGGGCGTGGGTCTTGTCCACGATCTGCTGCATGGCCCCATCCAGGCCATTCATGCCGAACCGCAGCTGGCCCAGCTCGGCGAGGGCCTCCCGTACCTCTCGAGTCGAGATCGCCACGTCGCCTCCTAGCGTCCGGTGACCAGCCTACCGATCCTCCGTCAAAAGATGCTGTTGATGATGTCGTCGCCTATGCCAAAGCCGGCACCCATGGCGACGGCCCGGCCGAAGCCTCCGCCCATGAAGCGCTGCAGCATCCGGGCGTTCTGGTCACCGGCTTGCCCGGCCGTCTGCAGCTTTTGATCCAGGGCGGTCAGGGCCTGGATGGTCTGCTGGCTCTGGCTCTCCAACTGGGCGTAGCTGCGGTCGATGGTCTGGATGTCCATCTACTCACCTCCTGGGGTCGCGGGGCCGGGCGTACGCCGTGTCTGGCTCCATGATCCCTCATCGGCGGCCCGCAGCACTGCGGCCAGGACCGCCGGGAGCTGGCAACGATCGGGGGGCAGGTGATGCTGCACCGCCCAAGCCACGGTGAGCGGGTCCGAACCGGCCGCCTCCAACAGGACCGCTCCCAGGCGGGGGTAGCCCAGGTAGCGCCCCAGCTGTCCCAGTCGCCCCGGGCGAGTGGCCCACCTCTCTGCCCACCGTCGTCCCCCCGTCAGGCCCACCATGGTGGCGATCACCCGGCCAGTCGTGCCCAGGCCGGCCTCCACCTTGCCCACATCGTGCAGCAACGCCGCCGCCAGCACGGCCCGCGGCGGGACCGAGACGAGGGCGGCTTCCACCCGGCGGCCCACGGCCACCGCGTGACGACGGTCGGGAGCGCCCATGCGGGCCCACAGGGCCACCTCGCCCGGTCCCAGCATCGACGCCGCCCAACGCTCGTCCTCCGAGCTCGGTCCCCCTCGGGCCAGGGACCCGACGAAGCGCCGGGCCAGATGGCTGGCCAGGGTTGTCAGCCGAGCAGGTGCTGCCACAGGTTGAGGGCCGGGGTGAAGATGTGGTTGGACAACAGGGCCGGCTCCAGCAGGACGACGAACAGTATGACGGGCAGGGCGAACATTCGCACCCGCAGGTAGCCGGGCCACCAGGCCCGGGGCAGGAACCGCTCCACCACGGCGGACCCGTCGAGGGGTGGGATGGGGATCAGGTTGAAGGCGGCCAGCAACACGTTGGCGAAGCCGAGGAGGTACAGCACCCGGACCAGCATCGACTGGCTGTCGACGCCCAGAGACGGGTCGGCCAGGGCCCTCACGGCCAGACCGGCCACCACCGCCAGGGCGATGTTGACGGCCGGTCCCACCAGCGAGACCAGCAATCCCTGGTTGCGGGGGCTGCGCAGACGAGCCACGTTCACCGGCACCGGTTTGGCGTAGCCAAAGCCGCCAAAGCCCACCAGTACCAAGATGGCGGGCAGGATGATGGTGCCCAGCGGGTCGATGTGGGGAATGGGGTTGAGGGTGAGCCGTCCCGCCCGCTTGGCGGTGTCGTCCCCGAAGACCAGGGCCAGGGCACCGTGGGACACCTCGTGCAGGATGATCGACGGGATCAGCACGGCGAACAGCAACAACGTGTCTCCGCTGATGGCGTGACGACGCACGACCAGATAGACGAGCACCGCCGCTACCAGCAAGGCGATGGTCCGGTACTGGCGGAGCCCGCCGGTGCGCTGGGCCATCTGGGACCGGCGCCCGCTCAGCGCTGCTTCGACGCGCAGTCGATGCAGAGCCGGGCGGCGGGCTTGGCCTCCAGGCGGGCTGGGGCGATGGGTCGCCCGCAATGCTCGCACGTCCCGTAATTGCTCTTATCTACCTTGACCAGGGCGTGCTCCACGTCAGTCAGGGTCTCCCGGAGCTGGAGGGCGAGCCGCTCGGCCTCTCCCCGCTCGGCCGTCACCTGGCTGGAGTCAGCAAAATTGGCGTCGTAGCTGAGCCCACCGTCATCGCCGAAGCCGAGCTCGCCCAGCTGTCGGCGCAATTCGGCCCGCTCGGACTCCAGGCGCGACCGGTACTCCACAGTGGGTGCGTCGCTGGCCATTGAGGCGATTCTAGTGGGGGGAGGCTACGGCTGGGGCCGGCCCATCCCGGCCCGAGGGTGAGCCGCCAGGTAGACCTCCCGCAGACGCTCGGCCGAGACCCGCGTGTACACCTGGGTGGTGGCAATGGAGGCGTGGCCCAACAGCTCTTGGACCACCCGGATGTCGGCGCCATGGTCGAGCATGTGGGTGGCGCACGAGTGGCGCAGCACGTGAGGGCTGAGCCGGTCGCCCAGGCCCACCTTGTCGCCGTGGTGGCGCACGATGGCCCACGCCCCCTGGCGGGTCAGCCGCCCACCCCTGGCGTTGAGAAAGATGGCGTCGGCGTCGTCCCGCCGGGCCCAGCGGCGCGGCACGAAGACCCCCCGCCCGGCCGGCGCCAGCCACTCGGTGAGGGCCGAGCGGGCGTGGCGGCCCACTGGGACCAGGCGCTCCTTGGAACCCTTGCCGTAGGCCCGCAGCATGGACTCCTCGAGGACCAGGTCGCCGAGGGACAGCCCCACGAGCTCGGAGATGCGAACTCCGGTCCCATAAAGGACCTCCAGGATGGCTCGATCTCTCCTGGCACCTGGGTTGTCGTCTCCGATCACCGCCGCCAGCAGGGCACCTACGTCGGCCTCCGACAGGGCCTTGGGCAGGCCTTGGGGTACCCGCGGTTGACTCACCTCTCCAGTGGGGTCGGCGCCGGTCCTGCCCTCGTCCAGGCAGAAGCGGTGCAGCCCCCGCACCGCCACCAGCGCCCTGGCCACCGATGCCGGGCGGCGCCCGGCGGCTCGCTGGGCCGCCAGCCAGCCCTCGATCACCGCCTCGTCCACCTGACCCAGGCCGAGCCCCTGCGAAGCCAGGTGGGCATGGTAGGCCAGCAGGTCCCGGCGATAGGCAGCCAGCGTGTTGACCGCACGGCCCCGCTCGACTCCCAGCCACGAGAGATACTCCTCGGCATCCTGACCAAGAGGAACCCGGGGTGCCCGCCCGCCGGGTACCCCGGCAATCATTGAACGGCTCACCAGCTGGAGCTCAGCGGGACGACAAGGCGTCAGCGCCGACGCCCTCGACGTCTGGATCCTCGATCCGAGCACCCCCGAGTTCGGAGACCCCGCTCGTGGAGCCCCCGACCTCCGAGCCCCCGATCTCCGAGCCCATGGCCGGCAGGCGCGGGGCTCGGCCCTCGGCCCGGACCAGGGCGGCCCCCACCAGCTCCCGAAAAAGGGGGTGAACCCGGTCGGGCCGGCTCTTGAACTCCGGATGGGCCTGCGTCCCCACCCAAAAGGGGTGTCCCGGCAGCTCGATGAACTCGACCAGTCGGTCGTCAGCCGAGGTGCCCGAGCACACCAGCCCGGTGGACTCCAGGCGGCGGCGGTAGCGGGGGTTGACCTCGTAGCGGTGGCGGTGGCGCTCCGAGACGGTGGTGGCGCCGTAGGCCGCCGCCACCTGGGAGCCGGGAACCAGCACCGCCGGGTAGGCGCCCAGGCGCATGGTGCCCCCGAAGTCCACCACCTCCCGCTGGTCGTCCATTAGATCGATGACCGGGTGGGGTGTGCCCGGATCGAACTCGCGTGAGTGGGCATTGGCAAGGTTGGCAAGGGTTCGGGATATTTCGACGACCATGGCCTGCAACCCCAGGCACAGTCCCAGGCATGGGATGCGGTACTCACGGGCATAGCCGGCGGCGGCGATCTTGCCCTCCACGCCCCGCTCGCCGAAGCCGCCCGGTATGACCATGGCATCCAGGTCCGCCAGGCGGGCGTCGGCCAGCATCCCGGTGACCTCCTCGGCGGGTATCCAGTCCACCTCGACCGCCGCCCCGTGGTGGAAGCCGGCGTGGCGCAGGGCCTCGACCACCGACAGGTAGGCATCGGGAAGGTTCACATACTTGCCGATCAGGCCGATGCGCACCGGGCGGGTGGCCGCCTCGACCCGCTGGTTGAGCGCCTCCCAGGCTGACAGGTCCAAGGGGTAGACGGCCTCGTCGAAGCGCAGCAGCCGGCAGACCTGGTCGTCCAGGCCCTCGTCGTGCAGGGCCAGCGGCAGCTCGTAGATGTTGGACACGTCGCTGGCCGAGGCCACCGCCTCGACGGCCACGTCAGCTCGCAGCGATATCTTGTTCTTGACCCCGGACGAGATGGGCCGGTCGCTGCGGCACACGATGACGTCCGGCTGGATGCCCAGGCTGCGCAGCTCGCTCACCGAGTGCTGCGTCGGCTTGGTCTTGTGCTCCCCGCCGGGGCCGATGCTGGGGATGAGGGTGAGGTGGACGTAGCAGACGTTGTCACGACCCACGTCCTTGCGGAACTGACTGATGGCCTCCACGAACGGCAGGATCTCGATGTCGCCCACCGTGCCCCCGATCTCGGTGATCACCACGTCCACGTCGTCGGTGGCCAGGCGCAGGATGCGCTCCTTGATCTCGTCGGTGACGTGGGGGATGACCTGGACGGTCTTGCCCAGGTAGTCCCCCCGGCGCTCCTTGGCGATGACCGAGCGATAGATGGAGCCGGTGGTGGCGTTGGAGGCACCGTGGAGGGCCTCGTCCACGAAACGCTCGTAGTGGCCGAGGTCGAGGTCGGTCTCCGCCCCGTCGTCGGTGACGAACACCTCCCCGTGCTCGTAGGGATTCATGGTGCCGGGGTCCACGTTGATGTACGGGTCCAGCTTTTGCATGGTTACCCGCAGGCCCCGAGACTTGAGCAGGCGCCCGAGCGAGGAGGCGGTGAGCCCCTTGCCCAGCGAGCTGGCCACCCCGCCGGTGACGAAGATATGCTTGGCGCCCACGTGCGTTGGCCTGGCGTCCTCTCGTTCGCGAAAGAAAGGCTCCGCCCGAGGCTAGTCCCTCGCCCACTCCGGCGGGTGCGATGCCCGCGCCGGAACGTTCAGCCGCCCCTTTCTCGTGCCGCGGTGGTGAGCAATTCCCGGGCATGGTCACGGGCGGTGGTGCTGGTCGGCTGGCCCGAGAGCATCCTGGACAGCTCGACCACCCGACTGGGGCCGTCGAGAAGGGCGGCCTCGGCCACTGTGCGGCCGTTGATTTCGCGCTTGCGCACCACCAGCTGGTGGTCGGCAAAGGCAGCCACCTGGGGCAGGTGGGTCACTACCAGCACCTGATGGTCATCGGCCAGGGCGGACAGGGCGCGACCCACAGCCAGGGCAGCCTCGCCTCCCACACCGGCGTCCACCTCGTCGAAGACCAGGGTCATTGCCGTCAGGTCCGGAACCGGGCGGCCGGGACTGGACTTGGGCGGCCCTGCCTGGTCAGTCACCCCTCGCCGACTGGCCAGCCCTGCCTGGCCGGTCACCCCTCGCCGGCTGGCCAGCCTGACGGCCAGCATGGTCCGGGCCAGCTCCCCTCCCGAGGCAACCCTGGCCAGGGGCAGGACGGCCTCTCCCCGGTTGGCCCCCAGCCAAAAGCTCACCTCGTCACCAGCCCCGTCCTCTACCCTCACCTCGAAGCGGGCTCCCGCCATGGCCAGATCGGCCAGAGTGGCCTCCACCGCTCCAGCCAGGCGGGGAGCGCTGGCCCGTCGGGCGGCCAGCAGCTCTGCCTCGGCGTCAGCCAAGGCCCGACTGGCCTGGTCCCGCTCGGCCTCCAGAGCCGCCGCCTTCTCCTCGTGAGATTCCAGCTCGGACAGCCGGGCCTGGGCGTTGGCTTCGAAGGTCATGACGTCGACCAGGGTGTCGCCGTACTTGCGCCTCAGCTCCGCCAGCAGCTGGCGGCGCTCTCGGACCGTGGCCAGCCGCTCGGGGTCCTCGGCGATGGCCTCGCCCATCTGGCGGGCCTGCGTGGCAGCGTCGGCCAGCTCGGCGCCGATGCCGCGCAGGCGGCTGGCCAGCTCGGCCAGTGGCGCTCGGCCTTCCAAGGCGGCCATGGCCGCCCCCAAGCTGTCCAGGGCCCCAGGCAACTCCGCACCCCCAGTGATGGCGGCGTGGGCCTCCATGGCCGCCGCCCGGTGAGCAGCTGCCCCGGCCAGGGTGTCTTCCAGCTCGGAGAGGCTCCGGTCCTCCTCTGGGTCGGTGATGGCGGCGTTGCCCAGCTCAGTCAGCTGGAACCGGAGCAGGTCAGCCTCCCGGGCCCGGGCCCGGGCGTCACCTCCCAGCCCAGCCAGCGCACGCTCGACTGCCCGCAGGCGTTGGCGAGCCGCCTCCCGGGGGCCGTGGTCAACCTGCCCGAACGAGTCCAGGACCCTTCGCTGGACGGCCGTGCCGAGGAGCGACTGATGCGAGTGCTGGCCATGGAGATCGACCAGAGTGGCTCCGGCCCGGGCCAGGGCGGCGATCGGAGCCATGCGGGTGTCGACCCAGGCCCGGGACCGACCGCTGGCCGGAACGCTGCGAGCCAAGACCACCTCGGTGGCGTCTCCGTCGCCTGCGCCGCCCGAACGGCCTGGGTCGGCCGGACGGCCTGGGTCGACCGGACGGCCTGGGTCGCCTGGGACGGCCCGGTCGCCCGGGCCGCCCGGTTCGCCTGCACTGCCTGCTGCGGGCTGCACGAAACGGCCCTCTACCAGTGCCTCCCGTGCACCGGGGCGCACGAGCAGGGGATCGGCTCGACCACCCACCAACAGCTCGACGGCCTCAACTACCAAGGTCTTTCCCGCTCCGGTCTCCCCCGTGAGGGCGGTCAGCCCGGGGCCAAGGACGATGGACAGGTCGGCGATCACTCCCAGGTCACGCACCCGCAGCTCAGCCAGCATGGGCCGCGTTTCTCACGCCTAGTAGCCCTGGCCAAGCCGGTCGACCGTTCTGTGACCGCTCGTTGCTGCTGTGGCTCACTTTGCGGGCCCAGTTGGGGCGGGGATGGGACGCCAGCCGTTCTGTGACCGCTCGCGGCTGCTATGGCTCACTTTGCGGGCCCAATTGGGACGGGGCAAGGCCGAACTTGGCCTTGAGGATGGCGTAGAAGTCCCGGTCTCGGAAGGTCACCAGGCGAGCTGGCATTGGACCGGCCCGTGAGCTGACCGCGTCGCCCGGGGCCAGCTGGCCGTGGTGCACCCCGTCCACCACCAGCACGGCCGGTCGGTCGGCCAGTAGCTCGAGCCGTACCGACTGGTTCGGCTCCAGGACCAGTGGCCGGTCGAACAACATGTGCGGCGACACGGGAGTGAGTACCAAGGCCCGCAGGCAGGGCGAGACAATAGGACCACGGGCCGACAGGTTGTAGGCAGTAGAACCGGTGGGGGTGGCCACAATGAGGCCATCCGCCGAATAGGTGATGAAAGGCTTCCCGTCGATGGCCACGGCCAGGTGGATGGTATGCCCGGACTGCGACTTCTCCACGGCCAGCTCATTGAGGGCCAGTCGGGGCCGGACGCTCATGGTTCCCCCTGCCGGCGCCAGCTCCACCTGAAGGGTCATGCGCTCCTCTATCAGGTAGTCCCCATCCAAGAAGCGCTTGAGGGCCGCCTCGAGGTCAGCCGTCTCCACTTCGGTCAGGTAACCCAGGCGTCCGAGGTTCACGCCCATTACGGGCACGCCTGCCGGGCAAGCCAGCTCCACGGTGCGCAACATGGTGCCGTCCCCGCCCAGGCTGACAGCCAGGTCAAGGCCTCGAGCGGCGGCCGGGTCGGGCCATCCACCGGCGACGGCGTCCGGGCGGGTATCGGGGATGCGTACCTGGTGGCCTTGGCTGGTCAGCCAATGGGCGGTGTTTTCCGCCAGAGTGGCCGCAACCTTGCGGTTGGGATGGACCACCAGGGCGACGACGGCCACGGTCAGCCCGTGACCTGTGCAGCAGCCCCAGCAACCAATCCGTCAAGGTCCAAGGGGCCGGAGGCAGGAGCGAGCTGGGCCGGGCCAGCCCGCATGTGCAGCAGGAACTCCACATTGCCTTGAGCTCCGGTGACAGGAGAGACCATGGCCCCCATCATGGCCGCTCCAGCGCGGCGGTAGGTGGTACTCACCTGGCCCAGGACCTGCCGCCAGATCCGGGGGTCACGGATCACGCCCTTGCCTCGGGAAGCCTCGGCCCTGCCCGCCTCGAACTGGGGCTTGACCAACACAACCAGGTCGGCCTCCGGGGCGGCCAGACGACCCAACAGGACAGGGGCGACCGAGTTGAGTGAGATGAAAGAGAGATCGACCACGAGCACACGAAAAGCAACCCCGCCAACCTGATCGAGGCGCACGTGACGCAGGTTGGTCTTCTCCACGGGCATCACCCTCGGGTCGTTACGAAGCCTCTCGTGCAGCTGACCGTGGCCCACGTCCACTGCCACGACCTCGACCGCCCCCCGCTGGAGCAGGCAGTCGGTGAAGCCCCCAGTCGATGCGCCAGCATCCAGGGCTCGCTGTCCCGACACATCGATGGAGAAGCGGTCAAGGGCTGCATTGAGCTTTCGGCCACCCCGACTGACGAAGGGGGCGGGCGGTCCGAGAACTGTAATCGGCTCGGATGCGGCGACCAGGCGGGCGGCCTTGGATGCTGGCGCGCCAGCCACGAGTACCCGACCATCCGCGACCTCGGCCTGGGCCCGAGCCCGATTGGCGACCAGTCCCCGCCGCACCAGCTCGGCATCCAGACGGCGACGCCGGCTCAGGCCCCTGACCCGCCTACCGGTCCCCCAGCCTCCGTAGCCGCCGTGTCGGCCGGAGTCGTGTCGGCCGGAGTCGTGTCGGCCGGAGTCGTGTCGGCCGGAGTCGTGTCGGCCGGAGTCGTGGCCTTCTTCGCCGGAGTCTTCTTGGCCGTGGCCCCCTTGACTGGTGCCGTGGCCCCCTTGACCGTGGCCGTGGCCTTCTTGACTGGGGCTGGCGCCTTTTTGGCCGGAGTCTTCTTGGCCGTGGCCCCCTTGACTGGTGCCGTGGCGCCCTTGACTGTGGCCGTGGCCTTCTTGGCCGTGGCCTTCTTGGCCGTGGCCTTCTTGGCCGTGGCCTTCTTGGCCGTGGCCTTCTTGGCCGTGGCCTTCTTGGCCGTGGTCTTCTTGGCCGGCGCCGTCTTGGCCGGTGTCGTCTTGGCCGGGGCAGAGCCGGCGCTGTCGCCCTTGGCGGTTCGACCGGATGCCGCCGCTCGATTGGCTACCGCCTCAGCTACGCCGGCGACTGACTCGGCCAGCCGAGAGGCCCACCTGGTCAGATCCTCCCGAGTGGTCAAACCGAGGGCATCGACCTGGCGCGCCACCTCGTCGCGCACCACCTCCGCCACCGACTCAGTCCGACGACGGCTTCGGTCGAGCAGGGCCTCAACTCGCGCCTGAGCCTGCTCAGATTGGATCTCACCGGACCGCACCAAATCTCGCACGAGGGCCTCAGCCCGCTCCCGGGTCATGTGCGAGAACTCGACCCCCGCTTCGATCAATCGCTTGAGCATGGCCTCCGTATCGCCCATGTCGCCACCGTAGCTGTGCTGGGACACCGAAGTCATCCCCCACGTCAACTGCTGGTGGCTACCGATCCTGCTGACTCGGCGACCCGTTGCTCAATCCGCAGGGCGTCCAGCCGTCGATCATCACGTGCTGCCTTGCGTTCTTCGGCACGAGACCACTGGACACACACCACCAGGAGAGGAATGACGGTCAGAAGCTCAGCCCCAACCCACAGCACACCCCCACCAGTGTGCCCGCTCGACAGTGAGTACATCGGAGCCAACGGTCGGGAGGTGGTCATGATGGCGATGCCAAGAAATGACTCGAAGGGCACTCCCATGAAGAGGGCGAGGATGCGTAACGGGTAGGGCATACGCCAGTGGGGGGTGGGCTCCAACCCAATGATCGACCACCAGAACAGGTAGCCGACGATGAGGAAATGGACATTGACCGCGTCCATCAGGGCCATGTGGCGCATGGCGATGCCCAATAGCGGCGTGAGGAAGAACACGAACATCGACCCGTAGTAGAGGGCGGCCACCAGCACTGGGAAACTCGCTACTCGGGCCGGCCAGGAGCGCAGAGCCCACAGCAGCCGATGCTTGGCCGGGCGGGAGCTGGTTTGCAGGGCCAGGGTCATGGGTCCCCCGAGAGCCAGCAGAGGCGGGGCTATCAGCATGACCAGGAGATGCTGATAGATGTGGAATACGAAGCTGGTGCCGGTCAGTGTGGCCACCGGCGACTCCAGCGCCACCCCCAGCGCAATCAGGCCGGAGAAAAAGGCCAATGTTCTCCTGCTCGACCAGTGCCGCCCCCGGGTCGCCAGGCGGCGAACCGATCGCACGTACCACCAGCCAGCCAGCACCTCAAGGGTCAGGGCGAAAGCGGACCACGGGCCGATCGGCCAAGCCACCAGCAGGGCGTGCCAGGTCGAGGATGACGAGCCCATCCCCATGCCCACGCCCGACTTCATCCCTGGCATGGCGGCCATCAAACCGATCAAGACCACTGGGCCGACGATACCTCTCGGGTCCGAGCTGGTGGCCTCACCGGTCGCGGCCCAGCTCCTTGTCGACCAGGGCGGCCAGGTCAGCCGCCTCGACATCGGCAGCCGGATCAACCGCCCCGTGACCAGAAGGGATCACGCCGGTGAGGACAAGCGCAAAGCGGGTACCCAACCGCTGAGCCAGGCGGCCGTCTGTGGAGGGACGGTCCCCCACCACCAGGTCTACGTTGTCGACCGAGCGGGCCAACAGGTCAGCCACCGGTTGGTAGGGCTTTCCTGCCACGACAGGCGTTGCCCCGCTGGCGGTAGCCACCGCAGCCAGGATTGCGCCACCGCCTGGGAGGAGGCCACCGTCAGCGGTGGGGTAGGTGGCATCCTCGTTGGTACCGATCAGCCGCGCCCCGCCCCGCACGGCGTCGGTGGCCGCGACCAGGCGGTCGAAGTCGAAGTCACGATGCCAGCCGACCACCACCGCATCGGCCGGGCCGGTGCGTATGGTCTTTACACCCCGCTCAACGAGTGCCTCATCGACCCCCGGCCCGGCGCATACCAGCGCCGTGTCCCCAGGCTCCAGCAGGGTTGCCGCCGCCTGGGCCGAAGTAACCAGGTCCTCCGCCCCGCACGGGATGCCGTGAGCCTCCAGCTTGGCCAGGTACTCGCCCACCGTGGAAGACGAGTTGTTGGTGAGAAAGACCGGCCGCTGCCCGAGTTGGCGCAGCCGGGAGATCGCCTCGGCTGACCCTGGAATGGGCGAGTCTGCCAGCCATATGACTCCGTCGAGGTCTATGACCCAGGCCATCAGCTGAAGCGGGGCTCGGCCATTCGGGTCACGCTCTCCTCTTTGTGGACTCTCTCGTCGTAGCCGATCTGGCGAAACAGGTCGGCCAACGAGGCATAGGTGCCGTAGTCGTGGGCGAAAGAGGTCTCGAACGGCTCGTTCTCCCACTCCGGGTTTTCCTTGACCAGCTCCATGTACTCGTGTTCGGCATGGTCCTCGAAGCTGGCGTTGAGCCGGTAGCTCCAGGCCGGCCTGATGATGAACAACACCCAAGAAAGCTGGTAGTAGATGAAGGCCAGCACCTGAGGCAGCACAGTGAAGTGCAGCCGATCCTCTGGAATGCCCCGCTGGTCGACCAGCTCATTGAGGATGAGCAGGTGCCACTGTTCGTTGTCCTGCTGGGCCCGGGCTTCGACCACTCGGTCGTGGATGCGCCGAGCCAGTTCGGTACGGCCCTGGGTGTGGGTGATGGCGATGTAGGACACCTGCTCCCAGGCCTGATAGGGGACTCTGGCCACCAGCTCGAGGACCTTCAACTTGGACATGGTGCGATCCTTGCCGTAGACCGCATCCAGGGTGGCGAACAGCAATCGTGCTGCCAGGCTGTAGGGGCGGCGGGGGGTAGCCAGCGTGACCCCCTGCTCGGCCAGGCGCTGCTCGGGAGTGAGTGTACCCATCGGCCCTTTGGGCCTTCGCTCCTCGTGACGTGAGGGCGCTACCGGCAGCGAGCCGGAGCGGTCAGGTTCACTAGCCAAGACAACCGACCTTTCCTCGTGGGCGCCCAGCGACGGGTGCCACCACAGTACTGGGGGATCGCATGGGCTCTGGCCGGCTGTGCTACGCAGGACATGTGCCAACCTTCCTGCCCTTCGCCGGCCTGCGCTACGACCTGGACGTCCTGGCCGCCCGGGAACCGGACTCCAGACCGGTGCATCGGACAGCGGCTTTGAGTCAGGTGATCGCTCCCCCCTATGACGTCATCAGCCCAACCGAACGCGACGAGCTGGTGGGCCACAGCCCGTACAACGTGGTTCAACTGGAGTTGCCGGTCGCTGACGCGAACGCCGGGTTGGACGCCTACCAGGCAGCAGCTCGCCTCCTGGAAGCCTGGAAAGACGAGGGGATCCTGCGGCGCGACGGTGGTCCGGCGTTCTATGCCTATGCCATGAGCTTCGAGGACGAGATGGGCCAGCCTCGACGCACCGCGGGGGTCATCGGAGCCCTGGCCCTGTCGCCGCCGGGCGAGGGAGACATCCTGCCCCATGAGCACACCATGCCCAAGCCCAAGAGCGACCGCCTCGACCTCCTCCGGGCTTGCCATGCCAACCTGTCGCCGGTATGGGGCCTGTCTCTGGCTCCTGGCCTGTCAGACCTGTGCCATCCCTCGGCGGTCGCAGAGATCGTCACCGCGGTAGACGACGACGCCGTGACCCACCAGCTCTGGCCCATGGATGACCCTCAGGCGGCGAGGGCCATCTCCAAGCTGGTGGGATCAGCGCCTGTCGTCATCGCCGATGGCCACCATCGCTACGAGACGGCCCTGGCCTACCAGGCTGAGCGCAGGACCGGGAGCAACGGCCAGCCCGGTGATCATGACTACATCATGGCCCTGGTGGTCGAGCTGGCCGACGACCAGCTGTCGGTCAGGCCCATCCACCGGTTGGTGTCCGGTCTGTCCGAGAACCTGGACCTCGTGGCTGAGCTCAGCCGTCACTTCGAGATGATCTCGGCTCCTGACTGCATCCCGGGTTGGCCTCCCGGGGGAGTCGAGGAAACCGACGGATCCGCCCTCCTGTTCGCCATGGCCGACCACGGCGCCCTTGGCCTGGTCACCCCGGGCGGCTTGTGGCTGGCCCGTCCACGCCCGTCCACCCTGGCCGCCGCTGGAGCCGACCTCGACTCGAGCCGGCTGGATCTGGCCCTGGCCGACCTTCCCCCCCACGAGCTCGAATACCAGCACGAGCTACCAGAAGCGCTGAACTCGGTCCGGTCAGGCAGGGCGCAGGCGGCAGTGTTGCTGAGGCCGGCCAACGTGGCCGTCATCGCCGAGACGGCCCGTCAGCGCCGACGCATGCCGCCCAAGACGACCCTGTTCTGGCCCAAACCCCGCACTGGGATGGTGATTCGCCCGGTAGCGCCCTGAACGACCGGTGAATGGCCGTGGTCCCTCACGCAATGGAGCCGCTCAGGCAAATGCCTCTCCGATGGTGACTCTCAGGCGACGGTGATCGACTTGTCCAAGTAGACGTCCTGCACTGCGTTAATCAGGTCGACACCTTCGGCCATAGGTCGCCGGAAGGCCTTGCGACCCACGATCAGGCCGGTACCACCGGCCCGCTTGTTGATCACGGCCGTGCGGACCGCCTCGGTCAGATCGTCGGCTCCGGTGGATCCGCCGCCCGAGTTGATGAGACCACTCCTACCCATATAGCAGTTGACTACCTGCCAGCGGGTCAGGTCGATGGGGTGGTCCGTCGTCAACTCGTCGTAGACCAGCGGGTCCGTCTTGCCGAACTTCAATGCATTGAAGCCGCCGTTGTTGGTGGGCAGCTTCTGCTTGATGATGTCAGCTTCAATCGTCACCCCCAAGTGATTGGCCTGGCCGGTGAGATCGGCTGAGGTGCTGTAGTCGGTGCCCTCGTGCTTGAATGCTGTGTTGCGCAGGTAGCACCACAATACGGTGAACATTCCCAGCCGATGGGCCTCGGCGAAGGCCTTGGACACCTCTTGGATCTGCCGGGTCGACTCCATGGAGCCGAAGTAAACGGTGGCACCAACCCCCACGGCTCCCATCTCGGCCGCTTGGCGGACCGAGCCGAACATGATCTGGTCGTACTGGTTGGGATAGGTGAGGAACTCGTTGTGGTTGAGCTTGCAGATGAACGGGATCCGGTGGGCATAGCGGCGGGCGACCATACCAAGCACCCCCAAGGTGCTGGCAATGGCTGCACAGCCAGCCTGAACGGCCAGCTCGCAGAGATTCTTGGGATCAAAATATGCCGGGTTCTTGGCGAAGCTGGCCGCCCCGGAGTGCTCCACCCCCTGGTCCACCGGGAAGATCGACAGATGACCGGTCCCCGCCAGTCGCCCGTGGCCGAACATGGTGGACAGGTTGCGCAACACCGGGACCGGTCGATCGCTTTCAACCAGGACCCGGTCGATGAAGTCGGGGCCGGGCAGGATCAAATCGTCCCGCGGGATGGCCTTGCACGTGTGGGTGAGCAGGGACTCGGCCTCGTCACCCAGGATTTGATGGATGTCCACAGTGGCTTCCCCCTTGTTCTTGCCAACCCGTCGGTCGGCTGTTGCCCCCAGCCTAGTGCCGCCCGGCCGGCCTCGTTGGCCCGCCACACAGCCCTACTCATTCCTGTCCCATCCCCATGTCAGGCTCGAACTCCAACGCGGCGTCGAGCCGGCTGACCGCCTCGGCCAGAACCTTGTGGGCCCGCTGGATCCGCCTCAAAGGGACGACGGTGTCGGCCACCACCTCTGTACGGCTCTGGGTGCTCCCCCCGGAGCGGAAGAACCGACGTCTGACCCGTCCCACGACCGCCGCCTGCTCGTCGACGTCAAGCATGGTGGCCAAGGCCGGGGCCTCGAACCAGACCACCGGAACAGTCTCAGTCCGCCTTCCAGGTTGCGCCATGCTCAGCTCCAGGCTGACCAGTCGGTCCCCTGACGGAAGAACCCGATGCCCGGCCGGCCGGCTGAGCCGACCGGCACTCCCCGGCTTGTCACCCCCGGCCGGCACAGCCAAGGGCCAGTTAGTCAGGGGGGAAGTGCCTCCCAGACTACTGATGGCGTATATCACGGGACTCGAGCTGGACAATCCACTCCCAAGCGCGTGCCACCTGACCGCCAAGGTCGGCCCGGCTGCCGCCGTTGGTGATGATGTAGTCCGCCTGGATCAGACGTTGCTCCCGGCTCACCTGGGCAGCCAAGCGGGCTTCAGCGTCGGCCCGGTCCATGCCGCGTTGTGACACCAAGCGGTCGACCGCCACCTCGGACGGAGTGTCCACCACGATCACCCCACTCAGACACCGATCGGCGTGCTCCGGTGACTCGGCCAACAGAGGGATGTCGGCAACCACCACGCGATCAGTGCCTGCGTTGGCCAGGATCCTGGTCGCCATCACTGCCCGTATGGTCGGATGGGTCAGAGCGTTCAGGTCGGCCCTGGCCTCCGGGTCGGAGAAGACGATCCCGGCCAGGGCGGCTCGGTCGATGCTTGAGTCGGGCGCCACCACCGCGGGACCAAAACGAGCCACCACGTCCTCATAGGCCACCCCTCCGATCGCCATCACCTCCCGGGCGATGACGTCGGCATCAATCACCACCGCGCCCTTCTCGGCCAGGAGTGCGCAAACCGTCGACTTGCCTGAGCCGATGCCTCCCGTGAGTCCGACCACCACCACCGGCTTACTCTGGCGGCGCAGGCCGCTCCTGGTCCGCAGGCTGCTCCTGGTCCGCAGGCGTGTCCGCTGGCCCCTCGGCCTGGGCCGTTCCATGCGGCGGCCGCTCATCGGTGGTCGAATCATTCGCCACCGCCGAATCATTCGCCACTGGAGTGTCACTGGCCTCCGGGGGCTGGCCCTCGGCCGGCGTTCCCTGCTGGGCAGCGTACTCGGCCCAGGCCTTCTGAGCCTCGGTCTCGGGAGTGAACTCGGTCTCGGAGAACTCGAAGGGGCCTATGTAGTTGCCCTCCTCGTCGTAGGCGTGCTCCCCGAACGCCTCGCGGTACTCAGCCGCCACCTCGCCGCCCTCGGCTGCCTGCTTGATGGAAAGGCTGATGCGCCGGCGTTGCAGGTCGATGTCGATGATCTTCACCCACAGTTCCTCACCAGGGGTAACCACCTGCTCTGGCAGATCGACGTGGTGCATGGCCATCTCGGAGATATGGACAAGGCCCTCAATGCCCTCGCCGACCTGGACGAATGACCCAAAGGGCACCAACTTGGTGACCCGGCCGTACACCAGCTCTCCCACCCGGTGAGCGCTGGCGAACTGTTGCCAGGGATCCTGTTGGGTGGCCTTGAGGGACAAGCTGATGCGCTCCTTTTCCAAGTCGACATCGAGCACCTGGACCTCGATCTCGTCGCCCACTGCCACCACCGATGCTGGGTGGTCGACATGCTTCCACGACAGCTCGGACACGTGGACCAGCCCGTCCATGCCGCCGAGGTCGACGAACGCCCCAAAGTTCACCACCGAGGACACCACCCCCCGTCGCACCTCGCCGGGCTTCAAGTTGACCAGGAACTCCTCCCGCTGCTCGCGCTGAGTCTCCTCCAGCCAGGCCCGCCGGGATAGGACAACGTTGTTGCGGTTCTTGTCCAGCTCGATGATCTTGGCCTCGACCATGCGACCCACATAGGGCTGCAGGTCTCTCACCCGACGCAGCTCGACCAACGACGCGGGGAGGAACCCGCGCAGGCCGATGTCCAGGATCAGGCCGCCCTTGACCACCTCGATGACCGGGCCCCGGACGACGCCATTGCCCTCCTTGAGCCGCTCGATGGTGCCCCATGCCCGCTCGTACTGGGCCCGCTTCTTGGAGAGGACCAGTCGGCCCTCCTTGTCCTCCTTTTGCAGGACGAGGGCCTCGATCCTCTCTCCCAGAGAGACGATCTCACCAGGGTCGGCGTCGTGGCGAATGGACAGCTCCCGGGACGGGATGACGCCCTCTGACTTGAAGCCAATATCGAGCAGCACCTCGTCCTTGTCGACCTTGACCACGGTGCCGGACACGATGTCACCGTCCTCGAACTCGACGATCGTGCCTACGATGGCGTCTTCCAGCGACATACCGTCGAGGTCGTTGGACACCACTTGGCGAGGGACGTACTCATCGAGGTCCTCGTCCGGCCCAGACGGCGCCTCGGCCGGGCCGGACACGGCGAGAGCGGCCTCGGCCGGAGGGGCCTCAGAAGGGCTTTCTGCCTCGGCGGGAGCGGCCTCAGAAGGGCTCTCCTTGCCAGAGGAACCATTGGGCACTGCTGCCTCGTCGGAGAGGGTCTCCGTGGGAGACAGATCGGTGGGGTCGGACATGTCGGTAGGTTGCCTTCTTTCCGGACTGGTCTCCGTCGGTGAATGGTCGTGACGAAGTGACGGGGTGGCGCACAGACGCCCCTCCGTGCTCGGGAGCATACCACCAGGTCAAGGCGGCGAGTAGCGCCCAATGGGGACCTAGCGGTCTAACCCTTGGCGTCGGCCCAGGTTGGGCCCCAGGAGAGGGCGACGGCCAATGGTACCCGTAGCCGGGCAGCTCCCTCCATGGCCTCTCTGGTCAGCTCGGCGGCCCGCTGGCGCTCGCTGGGAGCAACCTCCAGGATGACCTCGTCGTGGACCTGCAGGATGAGCCGGCTGGTCAGGCCCTCGGAAGCCAGGGCGCCATCCAGACGCACCAGGGCCACCTTGAACAGGTCGGCCGCCAGCCCCTGGATGCCGGCATTCATGGCCTGGCGCTCTCCGGCTTGACGCACCCGGTAATTCGACGATGCCAATTCGGGGATGAGACGCCGCCGACCGAGCAGGGTCTCGGTATAGCCCTTGGTCCTGGCCTCGGCCACGGTGGCCTCCATGTAGGCCCGGACGCTGGGAAAGGCCTCGAAGTAGGCGCCCAGGATCACTGCCGCCTCTTCCACAGGGATGTCGAGGCGCTGGGACAAGCCGTAGGCCTCCATTCCGTAAGCCAGGCCGTAGGAGACCATCTTGGCCTTCGATCGCTGCGCTGGGGTCACGGCCTCGGGAGCCACTCCAAACAGACGAGCGGCGGTCGTGTTGTGAATGTCCCGGCCCGTCTCGAAGGCCTCGATCAGTCCGGGATCAGACGCCAGGTGGGCAATGACCCGCAGCTCGACCTGGTCGTAGTCAGCCACCAGCAACTCGCAACCTTGGGCCGGGATGAAGGCGCGGCGCAGTTGGCGGCCCTCCTCGCTGCGGACGGGAATGTTGTGAAGGTTGGGGTGCTCCGAGGACAAGCGCCCGGTGCGGGCCACGGTCTGATTGAAGCTGGCGTGGATGCGCCCGTCAGGGCCGATCTCGGCCAGCAGGCTCAGCCCGTAGGTCGAGCGCAGCTTCTCCACCTCCCGATAGCGCAGCAGGGCCTCGATGATGGGATGGGTGCCCCGCAGGCGCTCCAGGGATCCCGCGTCAGTGGAGTAACCGGTCTTGGTCCGTTTGCGGGGCGCCAGGCCCAGCTTGTCGTACAGCACGGCCCGTAGCTGGGGCGTCGAATTCACCCTGAACGGCTCACCGGCCAGCTCCTGGATCTCCCCATCCAGTTGTCGAGCCTCTTGGGTGAGTGCGGTCACCAGGCCCCTCAGGTAGTCGGCGTCGACTCTCACCCCCACCGTCTCCATCCGGGCCAGTACCCGTACCAGGGGACACTCCACCTCGTCGTAGAGCCGGGTCAGCTGACGCGCATCCAAGGCGGCGGCCAGGGGAGCCGCCAGGCAGGCAACGGCTGCGGCGCGACGGCTGGCCAGCTCCGGACCATCCGGCGACTCGCCGTCCAGTTCCAGCTGGCCAGGGGGAGGGCCGTCCGGCCCCGTCAGATCCACGCCCGCGTATCGGGCCGCCAGGTCCTCTAGCAGGTACAACCCGCCGGCCGGGTCCACCAGGTAGGCGGCCACCGCGGTGTCAAGCTCCAGGCCGGTGAGGTCGACTCCCAGCTCGGCCAGACCCCTAGCCAGCTCCTTGGCCCGGTGGGCCCTCACCGGTGCTCCCCCGATCCCGACCAATCGGCTCAGGGCCTCGGCCACCTCCGGATCTCCCAGCAGGCCCCGGCTCAGCCAGACGACCTTCACCCGAGCGCCTCCGGCCGGAGGGCCCTCAGCCCCACCACCCACCAGGGCCAGGCCGGTCAGGCTTGACCTCCCAGCCTGACCGGCCCAGGCGGCCTCCAGCGCGACCGGGGCCGGCCCCAGAGCAGCCGCCTCGGCACCGGCCGGAGCCAGACCAGCTGCCTTGCCACCGGCCGCCTCGGCACCGGCCGGAGCCAGACCGGCCACGGCCACCAGGGCGGCCACCGCGTCAGGCACCGAGTCCACTCGGTCCAGAACCACCTCAAGGGGAACCGTTGCCGGCTCCGACGGGCCCACCAGGGCTTCGCCCTTCTCCCCCACCGCCTCCACCAGCCGGTCCCAGAGGGTGCGGAACTCCAGGAAGTCGAAAAGGCCCCGTACCGCCTCGGGATCCCATCCCCCCATCCGCAGCTGATCCGGATCAACGTCCAGGGCCACGTCCCGCACCAATGGGATGACGGTGGCGTTCCTGCGAGTGGAGATCTCGTGCTCAGCCAGGCTCTGGCGTAGCTTGGGCGTGAACTGGTCCAGGTGGTCGAAGATCGCATCCAACGAGCCGTAGGTGTTGACCAGCCGGGCGGCTGTCTTCTCCCCGACCCCCGGCACCCCGGGCAGGTTGTCCGAGGGGTCGCCCCGCAGGGCGGCGTACTCGACGTAGCTCTCGGGCCTCACCCCGGTGCGGGCTTCGATACCGGCCTCGTCATAGAGCACGTAATCACTAACGCCTCGGCGGTTGTAGAGCACCTTCACCCAAGGATCTTCAACAAGCTGGTAGGCGTCACGGTCTCCGGTGACCACTATCACCTCGTCACCCCGTTCCCGGGCCAGGGTGGCCAGGGTGGCGATCACGTCATCCGCCTCGTAACCGGGCGCCTCCACCATTGGGATGGCCAAGACCTCGACCACCCGGCGCACCAGACCCATTTGCTGGCGCAGGATGTCAGGCGCCTCGGCCCGGCCGGCCTTGTAGTCGCTCACCACCGCGTGGCGAAAGGTCGGCTCCGGCCGGTCGAAGGCCACCGCGATCCCGTCCGGCCGGTGGTCCTTGAGCAGGTTCACCAGCATTGAGGTGAACCCGAAGACCGCATTGGTCACCTGACCTGAGGCGGTGGCCATGTCGGTAGGCAGCGCAAAGAAGGCGCGGTAGGCCAAGGAGTTGCCGTCGAGCAGTAAGAGCCTTGACATCCCGCCGCATGTTATGGCGCCATTCCGAAATCTGCCTCATCCAGGAGCACCCGGCCGGGGCCCTGTACCTCTCCCTGACCACCCGTTACCAGCTGTGGCTCACCTCCCCAAACTGCCGCTTGACAGTTGGCAACCCCAGGCTCCCGACCGAGCGGCTGGCGGCGGGCTACCATCGACAGGATGGCTGACGGCTTTCACCCGCCGGTGGAGGAGTACCTGGAGGCCATCCACGCCTTGGACGAGGAGGGCACCCAGGTCATCCAGGCCCGCCTGGCCCAGCGTTTGGGCCACTCCCCGCCGTCGGTGTCAGAGATGATCCGCCGGCTCAAGGCCGATGGCTACGTGAGGGTGACCGACCGGGCCGTCACCCTCACGCCACAGGGAAGGACCCGGGCCGAGAGCGTGGTGCGCAAGCACCGCCTGGCCGAGCGGTTGCTCACTGACGTCATCGGCCTCGAATGGCACAAGGCGCACGCCGAAGCCGGGCGCTGGGAACATGTGATCTCTGACGAGGTGGAGGCCCGCATCATCGAGTTGCTGGGCCACCCCCTCACCTGTCCTCATGGCAATCCTATCCCCGGGGCGGCGGCCGACCACGGCCCGTCATCCCCTCAGGCAGTGGCTCAGACGTCTCTGAGCGAGGCGCTACCGGGCGATCGTGTGCGCCTGGAACGGGTGACCGAGCAGGTCGAGATCGACTTGGGGGCCCTCACCTACCTGAGCACCAACGGGTTCGTCCCCGGCACCGACGCATCAGTGAAGGCCAAGGCACCCGACGGCACCCTGACCTTGGACCTGGGCGGCTCCACCATTGCCCTGGGGCCGGCCATCGCCGCTCAACTCTTCGTGGCCAGGGTGATCCCCACCGAGGCTAGGGTCTCAGCTCACTCTCGATGACCTGACGGGCCACCTCCTTCATGGTGAGGCGCCGGGCCATGGCAGTGCGCTGCACGAACGAGAAAGCGTCGCTCTCCCGCATGGCGTAGTCGTCCATCAAGATTCCCTTGGCCCGGTCGACCAGTCGCCGGGTGTCGAGCTGGTCCTCCAAGCTGGCGTTCTCCATCCCCAGGTTGCGGTTCTCCTGCTCTAGGGCTCGTACCTCCCCGAAGCGCCCCAGAGCCACCTCAATGGCAGGGATCAGCTCAGTCTTTTGAAAGGGCTTTACCAGGTACGACATGGCGCCGGCATCCCGTGCCTCCTCGATGAGGTTGCGCTGGCTGAAGGCGGTGAGAATAAGGACCGCGCACAGACGCTCGTTGGAGATCTCCCTGGCTGCCGCCAGACCATCCAGGCCCGGCATCTTGATGTCGAGGATGGCCAGGTCCGGACGCTGCTCGCGCACCAGGGCCACGGCCTCGTCGCCCCGGCCGGTGTCGCCAACCACTTCATAGCCCTCCTCTTCGAGGATCTCCTTGAGGTCGAGGCGGATTATGGCTTCGTCCTCGGCAATGACGACGCGGGCGGCCAAGAGGTTGGCTCCTTCTCATCTGTGTCAGCGGTTGGCTCAAGCTAGCCGCTGAAGGGCTCTGCCTGCGCAGAGACCTGCACCTAGAGCACGATCTTGCCCAACAACTCGTCCTGGGCTCGTTCCAGCTCGGCCATGCGGGCAACCAGGGCGGTTCGCCCCCTGGCCATGGCCTGGGCGTGGCGGCGGGCCTCGTGCAGCTCCCGCTGGGCGACTGGGGTCTCCGATACCAGCGCCTTCACCTGAGCCTCGTCGACCGCCTCGGACAGGGCGGACAGCTGCTCGTCGAGCACCCCCAACTCGTCTCGGGACCGCCGTAGCCGAGCGCTCACCTCGAACAGCCGCCGCTCGATCACCGACTGGTGCATGACGCTCTGAGCTTAGGCACCTGTGGGAGCGCATTGTTGGCCAATCCGGCACCACCGCGTCGCTCATCGTTCGCCTGGCGTTCATCGGGGTTGGTTAGCTTGCCGTCGTGCTCCCCCACCGGACCTCACCCAGCCCAAGCCCACTCGGCGCCCTGACCTTGGAAGGACAGACCCCCGAGAGCCCGGCAATGGCGGCGCGCAGCCTTTCCTTGGGTTTCGGAGCCAAGACGGTGTTGAGCGATGTGAACGTCGAGTTCCCTCGGGGGACCATCACCGCCCTCATCGGGCCCACAGGGTCGGGCAAGACCACTTTCTTGCGCAGCCTCAACCGGATGAACGACAAGGTGAGGGGGTACTGCCGCCACGGAGACGTCGAGTTGGACGGGACCAGCATCTGGGGCCGGGACGTGGCCCTCATGGGCTTGCGTCGCCGGGTGGGGATGCTGTTCCAGCGGCCCAACCCGTTCCCCATGTCGATAGCCGAGAACGTGATCGCCGGAGTGCGGGCCCATCGCATCGCCGACCGCTCGCAGGTCCATGCCATCGCCGAGCGCCGGTTGCGAGAGGTGGGGCTGTGGGAAGCAGTGGCCGAGCGCCTGGGGGACTCCCCGTTTCGGCTGTCGGGTGGTCAACAACAGCTGCTGTGCCTGGCCAGAGCGCTGGCCATCGGGCCTGACATATTGCTGTTGGACGAGCCGACCTCTTCCCTCGATCCAATCACCATGGAGGCGGTGGAGGCCCTGATGGCCAAGCTGGCACCGGCCCTCACCTTGATAGTGGTGACCCACAACCTGGCTCAGGCCCGGCGGGTGAGCCAACGCACCGTGTTCTTCTACCAGGGTCGTCTGCTGGAGGCGGGATCCACTGATCAGGTCTTCGAGGATCCGGTACACCCCGAGACGGCCCGCTACGTCAGTGGCCGCATGGGCTGAGACCCAGCCACAAGTCCCGAGCCACACGACCTGATCCGCCTAACCCAGGAGACCCTCACATGTCATCCACCCCCAGATTTATCGCGCCAGTCGCCCTGCTGGTCACCGCCGGTTTGGCCCTGGCCGCCTGCGGGAGCAAGACATCCAGCTCTACCACCACGTCCACCGGCGCCTCGGGAGCGGCCGCGTCGGCTCCGGGAGCCACCGACCAGGCCCCTCCCGCCACCGTGAGCCTGACCGAGACCGGCAGCTCGCTGCTGTTCCCGCTGTTCTCCGCCTGGGCGCCTGCCTATACAAAGGAGCATCCCAACATCACCATCACCCCCGCCTCCACCGGCTCGGGTGCGGGCATCGCGGGGGCGACGGCCGGCACCTCCGACATCGGGGCCTCCGACGCCTACCTGGCACCGGCCCAGCGCCAGACGTCTCCCAGCCTGGTGAACATCCCTCTCGCCATCTCGGCCCAGCAGATCAACTACAACCTGCCCGGCGCCCCAGCCCATCTCAAGCTCAACGCCAAGATCCTGGCCGAGATGTACCTTGGCAAGATCACCACCTGGAAGGACCCCCAGGTGGCCGCACTCAATCCGGGTGCCAGCCTGCCCGACACCAAAGTGGTCCCAGTGCACCGGTCCGACGGCAGCGGGGACACCTTCTTGTTCAGCTCCTTCCTGTCCAAGGCCGACCCGACCGACTGGACCATCAGTCCCGGCACCACCGTGGCCTTCCCGCCGGTCCCCGGCAACCTGGGTGCCACCGGCAATGGCGGCATGGTGACAACCTGCGGGTCCACCCCAGGTTGCGTCGCCTACATCGGGGTCAGCTTCCAGGACAAGGCCACCATGGCCGGCCTGGGCGAGGCCATGCTGGCCAACAGCTCGGGCCGGTACCTGCTTCCCACGGCCGATGCGGTCAGTGCCGAGGCGGCCAGCTTCGCCGGGCAGACCCCCACCAACGAGTCAATCTCGCTCATCTATGGGACCCCCGCCGATGGCTACCCGATCGTCAACTATGAGTACGCCATCGTCAACACCACCCAGTCCGACCCCAACAAGGCTCAGGCCATGCGGGCGTTCCTGGACTGGACCATCAACTCAACCAACGGGAACAGTGCCAGCTTCTTGGGACCCGTCCACTTCGTGGCCCTGCCCGCACGGGTGGTGAGTCTCTCCCAGGCCCAGGTGGCCAAGATTGGCAAGGCCTAGTAACCGATGTCATCGCTGGCCACCCAAGCGCCATCACCGGATCGCCCGGTTGCCTCCCCCCCGACCAGGCGATCCGGCGATGGCGCTCAGTGGCTGCTTCATCGGGCAGCGGGCACAGCGGCGGTCGTGCCCCTGGTGGCGCTGGTGTTCATCGTGGTCACCCTGGCATGGAAAGCCTGGCCGGCCATCCGGTTCAACGGCCTGGGCTTCCTGACCGGGGTCGCCTGGAGGCCCGGCGACTTCTACTCCAACGTCATCACCACCCATGGGGCAACTCATCCGCCCGGCGCCCTCTACGGAGCGCTGCCGCTCATCACCGGGACCCTGGAATCGTCGGCCATCGCCTTGGTGCTGGCCGTGCCTGTCTCAATAGGTGCAGCGCTGGCCATCACCGAGAGACTGCCGGCCCGCCTGTCCCAGACCATCGGATTCTTCATCGAGGTCCTGGCCGGGATACCGAGCGTGATCTTTGGTCTCTGGGGCATCTTTACCTTCGGGCCGTTCCTGTCCCGGGACGTCAGCCCGCTGATTGCCAGGAACGTTCCGGACGTACCCGTGCTCAACTTCTTCCGGGGTCCAACGGGGTCAGGCCAGGGGCTCCTCACCGCCGGGGTGGTACTGGCCATAATGATCATTCCCATAGTGGCCGCCACCACCAGGGACCTGTTGCGCCAGGTGCCGGTCCTGCCCAAGGAAGGAGCGCAGGCCCTGGGCATGTCGGAGTGGGAGGTGACCCGGCGGGTGACCCTGCCGTGGGTGAGGGCGGGCATCATCGGCGCCTGCGTGCTGGGTCTGGCCCGAGCCCTGGGCGAGACCATCGCGGTGGCCATGGTGTCCGGCGCCGCTCTGGGAGCCAACGCCCACGATGCCTACTCCACCTTCACCACCATCGCCGCCACCATCGTCTCCCAGCTCGACTCCGCCCTGTCGGATGCGTCGGGGTTCGCAGTCAGGACCCTGGCCGAGGCGGCCCTGGTACTGCTGGTGATCACCCTGGTCACCAACGTGGCCGGGCGCCTGCTGGTGCGCCGGGTGGCCACCGCTGCTTTGCCCGTCGGACGAGGCATCTGAGTGGCCCCTCCCGAAGGTGGCGACACCGAGGCCTTTGTCATCGGCCGGCAACTCCCGCCATCCAACGGGAGCGGGTCACCTGGCGTGGAGATGCCTCCGCTTCACGCCGGCCCGTCCCTGCGACGCCGGGCCAGCAATGTGGTTTTCTGGGTAGCCTGCGCCCTGGCGCTGGCCCTGGTGATCGCCCCGGCCGTCTCCATCGTGGGAGGAGTGGTGGCCCGAGCCGCACCCCACTGGCACTGGAGCGTGCTCACCACCTTGGGCGTGGGCCTGGGTGGCGGCCTGGAGAACGAGATCGTGGGGACTTTCGTCCTCATCATCGGGGTGGCCCTCCTGGCCGGCACGGTGGGCATCCTGTCGGGCGTCTACCTGGCCGACCTGTGCCCTGAGGGCCGCGGGGGCCTGTTGCGAGGAGCATCGGAGGTGCTGGCGGGCATTCCCTCCATCGTGCTCGGCTACGTCGGTTACGTCGCCTTCGTGGTGGCCTTCCACTGGGGCTTCTCCCTGGGAGCCGCCCTGGTCGTGCTGTCGGTCCTGGTGGTCCCCTACATCGCCAAGACCACCGAGGTGGCGCTGCGCCAGGTGCCCAGCTCCTACCGGGAAGGCGCTGAGGCGCTGGGGATGTCCACCACCTGCACACTTCGCCGCATCACGCTCCGAGCGGCCCTTCCGGGCATCGCCACCGGCATGATCGTGGCCCTGGCCATCGCCCTGGGCGAGACGGCGCCCTTGCTGTACACCGCCAGCACCAGCCAGTCTCTACCGCACCTGGCGGTGACCCACTCGCCGATCGCCTATCTCACGTATCCGGTGTGGACCTTCTACAACCAGCCCAGTGCCTCGGCCCAGAACCTGGCCTTTGACGCCGCTCTGCTACTGGTCGTACTGGTGGTGGCGCTCATCGTGGTGGCCCGAGTGCTGGTTGCCTTCACCCAGCGCAACTCAGAAGCGGCCTCGGCTCGCTGAGCAGCCGCCGACCCAAACGATCTGCGACTACTCAGCCAGAGCCGGCAACCCGTCCAGTCAGGCTGAACGACCCATCATGACGGCCGCCTCACGGTGCAGACGCCCGAAGTTGTAGTACGCCGCGCAGGCACCCTCGGAGGAGACCATGCAGGTACCAATGGGAGTCTCGGGGGTGCAGGCAGTACCGAAGACCTTGCACTCCCAGGGCTTGATGACACCCTTGAGCACCTCTCCGCACTGGCACGCCTTGGGATCGGCCACCCGGACACCGGGAACCTCGTACAGCAGCTCGGCATCCCAGTCGGCGAACTCGGGACGAAGCTTGAGGGCGCTCTGGGAGATGAAGCCCAAGCCCCTCCACTCGAAGTGCGGCCGCAGCTCGAACACCTCGGCCAGGATGGCCAGGGCCCTGGGATTGCCGGCGTCGGAGACGATGCGGGTGTACTGGTTCTCGACCTCACAGCGACCCTGGCGGATCTGCTCCAGGAGCATGGCTATGGAGGCCAGGATGTCAAGAGGCTCGAACCCGGCAGTGACCAGCGGCTTGTGGTACACGTCGGAGACAAAGCGGTACGGGTAGTTGCCCACCACCGTCGACACGTGGCCTGGCCCGAGAAAGCCCTCCAGACGCAGATCGGGCGACTCGAGGATGGCCTTGATGGGCGGGACGATGGTCACGTGGTTGCAAAAGACGCTGAAGTTGGTGATGCCGTCGGCCCGGGCCTTGAGCAGGGTCACGGCAGTGGACGGGGCGGTGGTCTCGAAGCCCACTGCGAAGAAGACGACCTTGCGGTCGGGGTTCTCAGCGGCGATGCGCAAGGCGTCCAGCGGCGAGTAGACGAACCGGACGTCGGCTCCCCGTGCCTTTGCTTCGAGGAGGTTGCCCTTACCGCCGGGAACCCGCATCATGTCTCCAAAAGAAGTGAAGATGACGCCAGGCGCCTCGGCCACCGCGATGGCATCGTCTACCCGGCCCATGGGGATGACGCATACCGGGCAGCCAGGACCGTGCACCAACTCCACGTTGGCCGGCAGGACGTGCTCTATGCCGTGACGATAGATGGTGTGGGTATGACCGCCACAGACCTCCATGAATTTGAATTCATCGTCTTGGGCCAGGTCCCGGATGTGCGACACCAAGGCCCGGGCAGCGGCTGGGTCACGGTACTCATCAACAAATTTCATGGCTTCTCCTTCTCCTGCAGGCTGCTAGCTGGACCGGCCGCAACGACCGGAGACAATTTGCTATTTGCATCCTCGCACATCGAGGCTAGGCGATCTGAGCTGCCAATGCATCGTCAACTCAGATCCTGGACTCCATTACCGCTTCTATCTCGTCGGTGTAGGCCTGGCCCATCAGCTGCAGCCCTTCGAGGGCCCGCCTGGCCTCCTCCTCGTCAATCTTGGACATGGCGAAGCCGACATGGATCAGCACCCAGCTTCCCACCTCCAGCTTCTCGTCCTCCAACAGTCCGATGTTGATGCTGCGCCGAACCCCAGCCACCTCCACCTTGGCCAAGTGCTGGTTGGCGTCCATGAACTCGACCACCTGACCGGGGATGCCTAGACACATGTCGGTGCTCCTCTCTAGCTGCTCTCAACTTTGCCGTCAGGTGGCCAGCCTACAAGCTGAGGGCGGCGATGGCGGCCTGGCCGACGCTGATGCCCCCATCGTTGGGCGGCACGTGCTGGTGGACCAACACCTCCAACCCATGGGCTCGCAGGCCGCTCTCGACCAGAGCGCTGAATTTGGCATTTTGGAAGACCCCCCCGGACAGGGCGACGGTGCCCAGGCCATGAAGGCGAGCCAACTCGGCCGCGGCCGACACCGCCCCCTCCGCCAAGCCCCGGTGGAACCCGGCCGCCACCTGGGCGGGGGGTATGGCCCGTCCCAGGTCGCCAACCACGGCGGCCACCAACGGCCGCGGATCAAGCACCAGGCGCCCGTCCGCCCAGCCGCGGTCCACCGGGTAGGCGGCAGACTCGTCCCTCGCCACCGATGACGCCAGGGCCTCCAGCTCGATGGCGGCCTGGCCCTCGTAGGTCACGGCCAAGCGCACCCCTATCAGGGCGGCCACGGCATCGAAGAGCCGGCCCACGCTGGTGGTCACCGGCGCAGTCCCGCTCTCCACCAGCGCCAGCACGTCAGCCGCTCGTTCGTCCATGCCCAGGCCCAGGCGGAGGGCCTGGTCGGCCCCCAGACTGGCATGGGCCCATGACAGCGCCATTCGCCAGGGTTGGCGAACGGCGGCGGCTCCCCCGGGCAGGGCCACTGGAGCCAGGTTCCCCACCCGGGTGAACCCCTCCAGATTGGCCACCAGATATTCGCCACCCCACAGGGTGCCGTCGGTTCCCATGCCCAGGCCGTCGAAGGCCAGGCCCAGGACCGCCTCGGTGCGACCGTGCTCGGCCAGGCAGGAGGCGATGTGGGCGTGGTGGTGCTGGACGGGCCAGGTGGCCAGGTCCAGATCGAGGGCGAGCTTGGTGGACAGGTACTCAGGATGAAGGTCGTGGGCCACAACCTCGGGCGCCACCCCGTACAGGTGGCAGAGATGGTCGATGGCCTGGAGAAAGGCCCGGTAGTTGGCCAGGTGCTCGAGATCGCCGATGTGGTGGCTGGTCACCAGGGTCCGGGCCTTGGCCACCGAAACCGTCGACTTGAGCTCGGCTCCCACCGCCAGCACCTGGCGACGTGCCTGGGTGGCCAGAGCCAGGGGTTCGGGAGCAAAGCCGCGGGAGCGCCGCAGCACCTGACGGCGGCTGGTCGAACCGTCCCCCATCTTCGGGGGCGGGGTCACCCGCAGCACCGAGTCGTCACAACGGATGTGGATGGGTCGATCGTGACTGAGGAACCCGTCCACCAGCGGGGACAGGCGGGCCACCGCGTCTTGGTCAGTGTGGGCAATGGGGTCATCGGAGAGGTTCCCGCTGGTCATTACCAATGGGCGCCCCACCGCCTTGGCCAACAGGTGGTGCAGCGGCGTGTAGGCCAGCAGCACCCCGAGCTCGGGCAGGCCAGGGGCCACTCCGGGTGCCAACTCACCTGCGTCCCCCGTGGGCCGGTCGCATCTCTTGGGGACCAGGACCACCGGGCGGCGGACCGACGTCAGGGCCGCCTCAGACACCGAGTCCATGAGGCAGAGTCGCCGAGCCTGGTCCAGATCAGAGACCATCACGGCAAAGGGCTTGTCGTCCCGGGCCTTGCGCCGGCGCAACTCGGCCACCGCGGTGACGTCGGTGGCGTCGGTGGCCAGATGAAAGCCGCCGATTCCCTTGACGGCCACGATGGCCCCCCCTCGCAGGGCGGCGGCCGCGGCGTCCATGGCCTGCGGCCCCACCGCCTTGGATCTGCCCTGCCGGTCCAGCCAGGTCAGGCGGGGCCCGCAGTCCGGGCAGGCGTTGGGCTGGGCGTGGAAGCGCCGGTCGGCTGGGTCGTCGTACTCCTGTTGGCAGGAGTGGCACATGGTGAAGCCGGCCATGGTGGTGGCCGGACGGTCGTAAGGCACGGAGCGTACGATGGTGTACCGCGGCCCACAGTTGGTGCAGTTGGTGAAGGGATAGCGGTAGCGTCGGTCAGCCGGATCGTCCACCTCGGCCAGGCATTCGGCGCAGGTGGCGGTGTCCACACTCACCGGCGCGGTCGGCGACCCTTCCTCGGCACTGTGCTCTATGACGAAGCCGCCGTGACCTCCGAGTGGTTCGATGGTGGTGGCGACCACTGCGGTGACCCGGGCCAGCGGGGGCGCCTCATCCACCAGCAGACGACAAAGGGCACCCACCCGATCGGGCGATCCCTCCACCTCCATCAACACCCCGGCGCTGTCGTTGCGGACGAACCCGGCCAGTCCCAGGGCCACCGCATGGCGATAGACAAAGGGACGAAAGCCCACGCCCTGGACGGTCCCCGTCACTCTTACCCGCCGGCGCAGGGTGGCCGGTGAATCGGGCATCCCCACTCCGGTGCTCAGCAGATGCGCGGGAGTGGGTCACCGACGAGCATGTCGACGATCCGTGTTCCGCCAAAGGTGGTCAGCAGGACGACGATTCCCTCCGGATCGGCTCGGATCTCGCCGATGCGGGCCGCCTGTCCGCCGTGGGGATGCGCTCGCATGGCCGCCACTGCCGCCTCCGCCTCGTCCGGCGCCACGATGGCCACCAGCTTGCCCTCGTTGGCCACGTAGAGAGGGTCGATGCCCAGGAGATCGCAGGCGCCGGCCACCGCCGGCTGGATCGGCAGCAGCGACTCGTCGAGCACCACGGCCAAGCGGGTCTCGCGGGCCAGCTCATTGCATACCGTGCCTACGCCGCCCCGAGTGGGATCACGTAGCCACCGAGTCGACGGGGCCACCTCGAACAGCGCATCCACCAGGCTGGCCAGAGGGGCGGTGTCCGAGCGGATGTCCGCCTCCAAGTTGAGCTCGCCGCGGGCCAGCATGACCGCCATACCGTGATCCGCGATTGTTCCCGACACCAGTACGACGTCGCCCGCCGCCACCCGCTGCGTGCCGAGGGCCCGCTCGGGGGGAACCAGGCCGATACCGGCCGTGTTGATGTAAAGCCCGTCGGCCGCGCCCCGGTCCACCACCTTGGTGTCCCCGGTGACGATCTGCACCCCGGCAGCCGTGGCGGCCGCCGCCATGTCGGTGACCATGCCTCGCAGTTCGACCACCGGGTAACCCTCTTCCAGCACGAACCCGGCCGAGAGCCAGGCTGGTCTGGCCCCCATCATGGCCAGGTCGTTGACCGTGCCGTTGATCGCCAGGTCGCCAATCGACCCGCCCGGGAAGCGCAGTGGCTTGACCACGAAGGAGTCGGTGCTGAAGGCCAGCCGCTCCCCCGAAGGCAAGGTGAGGCAGGCGCCGTCGGCCAGGGTGGCCAAGGTGTCGTTGGTGAAGGCATCCAGGAACACCGCGTCGATCAGGGCAGCCGACGACTTGCCGCCCGCCCCGTGGGCCAAGGTGATGACCTCGTCTTTGAAGCGGGGGCGCCGCTTGCGGAAAGCCTCGATCCGGTCCAGGACAGCCGCCTCCCGACCACTGGCCTCCTGTGCCCTGTCGGATCTTTCGGTCACTGGCCGGCGGCGATCCGGTCGGTACCTACTGCGCCGGCCAGGGCCTGCACCTCCGCCCACAGGGCAAAGGCCAGGGCGGCCTGGGACTCCTGAATGCGATGAACGCTGTCCGAGCGCACCACCAGGCAGTGGTCCAGCTCGTCACAAGTGGCCATCTGGCCGCCCTCATAGCCGGCCAGCCCCACTGTCAGCAGGCCTCGGCGATGGGCCTCACCGAAGGCCCGGATGACATTGTTGGAGTTGCCGCTGGTAGACAGGCCCACGGCGATGTCCCCAGCGCGAGCGTGGGCGATGATCTGACGAGAAAAGACCAGCTCGAAACCGACATCGTTGCCCAGCGCGGTCACCACTGCCTCGTCGGCCACGAACGACCGGGCCGGGAGCGGGCGAGCGTCACCGGGGGGATGGGTGAACAGTGCAGCCATGCTGGCCGCGTCGGTGGCGCTGCCGCCATTGCCAAAGGCGAAGAGCTGTCCCCCGGCCGCAAACCGATCGGCCATGGCTCGGGCCAGGCCACCCAGCGCCACCCGATGAGCCTCGATGGTCGCCGCCTGGAGCCGGCCGCTGTCGGACGCCTTCCCGCGGGCCGACTCGGCCAGGTCGATCAGTAGAGGCCCGGCGTCGGTTTCGTCGGCCTCGATGAAGGGGTAAAGGAAGTCGCTGCCGCTGGGCACCCGGACCACTGGACTTGTCGAAGCAGCCGGTGTTGGCGAAGCAGCCGGTGTTGGCGAAGCAGCCGGTGTTGGCGAAGCAGCCGGTGTTGGCGAAGCAGCCGGTGTTGGCGAAGCAGCCGGTGTTGGCGAAGCACCGCCGTTCGTCTCGATGTTCTCGCCGCCCGCAGATCCACCATTGTGGATCGCCGGGCTCATACCCCGGCCCCCTCGACCAGCTCGATGGCCATGCCGGCATGGACAAGGACCAGGTCTCTCAGTCCCACCGGGGCCACCAGGGTGGTGTCGATGAGGGCCGGTCCGGTGGCGGTACGCACGGTTGCCTGGCTGGAGGGGCCGATGGCCACCACCTCGCCCAGGTGACCCTCGTCCGAGCAGGTGATACATACCTCGTCGGTGCATTCGTTCTCCGCCCGAAGCAGGCCCGGATGCTCGAAGCAGACGTGGACCAGCTCCCACAGCAGGTGGTAGATGAGCACGAAGGAGCCAACGTGGGGCGCCCGAGCGGGATCTTCGTCTGCCAGCCACAGGACATGGTCGGCGGCGCCGGGCTCGGGGCGGGGGCCGGCCCCGATCCACACCGTCTCCAGGCCCCAGGCGCGGGCCCGGCGCATGGCCGCCACCACATGAGGGTCGTCGGCGTCGGCCACCGCCACCACCATGTCGCCCTGCCTGGCCAGGGTGCGCAGGGCAGACACCGGGTCAGGATCGGTGATGGCCACCGCCGGGAGGGCCCGCTTGCCCATGATCACCGGGTGGACGAATTCGACAGCCACGTGGTGGGCATGCTGGGGCCACGCCGGGGCGGTGCACCACATCGTCGCACCTGTCCAGAACCGGCGGGCCAGCGCCAGGCAAGTGGTGGCCAGGTCGTCGGCCAAGGTGCCGAGTACGGCCTGGGGAGCCTGCGGGGTCTGGATCGCCATGCTCGTCTCCTCTAGCCTCTCGGGAGTTCCAAAGACCTCGTCGGCCGGGTTCCCTGACTGGCCATGTTACCTGGCCCAGAGCTCCGTTCAGGCGCCATCGTGGTGGCGTCAGATAGAGGCGTCAGATCAGATGCAACAACAGCAGGTGTCCGCTCCACAGCACTCACTGCAGGCGCAACTGGTGCAGCAGTCACAAGCCAGCATTTGGCCACAACTCGGTCCACAACCCCGCCTCCGCCCGTAATACGACGGCCGACCGTAGTACGGATTGGAGCCATAGGGACCTTGGCCCCACGGACCACCACCACCGCGAGGGCCCCGACCCCACTGGCCGCCCCCTCCCCAGATCGCCGCTTGGGCAGCCAGCGCGGCCGCCACGCCGACAAGCGCTCCGCCACGACGTCGGGGCGCCGGAGAGACCTGAGGGTGAGGGGTTGCCGGCATTGCGGTTAGAGGCATCGGGCCCCAGACCCGCTCGACGGCGGCACTGAGGGTGGGACCGAACAGGGCCTCGGCCAGTGCCTCGTCAACCAACTCCAGCTCGCCCAACCACCGGGAGATGTCGGCGTGGAGTGAGCGAGCCACCTGACCGGCTTCTAGGTGGTCGGTGGCGGTGGCCTCCAGCGGATTGAAACGACCATGGCGCCGGTCTGACTCCCGATCGGTGGCCGCGTCCACCAAGTGGACCAGGCGGCCAAAGGCGTCACCCGCCCGGCGCAGCGCGGCTGCGTTGGCCGGGACGCCGGCAGCCACCGCGGTGTGGGCGAACATGGCCGCCACCGCCGTCCCCGATGGCTCCAGCAACTCGTCCAGACCCGCACCCTTGCGGGACTCCACCGCCCTGGCCCGGGCGGGGGCCGCCGAGAGGTCGGTACCGTCCAGCCCACAGGCCTCGGCGGCGGTGGCGCCCACCTTGGCCAGGCGACGAGCAGCACGGGACAGCACCGGGCGCACCCACCTGGGAGCGTCGCCGTCGTCAAGCTTGTCGGTGAGTCCGGCCCCTCCGGTCAGCAGGGCCACCGCCGTCCCGGACTGGATGGCCGGAGTACGAGCGTCGACGACCTCGGCCGTCCGAAATCCCCGCAGCGGACAGGCCCCCGCGGTGGTAGTGGGCAGGCGCCCCATCTGAGCCTCGGTGAGGACCGACAACAGGAGAACGTCGTAGCCAGCCAGCACCCTGGTCGACTGTCCGGCCGTGTCTCGCAGGGACAGGCACAAGCCGCAGAGGTGGGCCAGCCAACGGGCATGCAGATCCCGGCCGAGGCGGTGACGACATGGCCGAACGATTCCCTTCATGACTGTCCCTTCATGGCAGAGTCATCCCCGTTTGAACCTATCGGAAACCACCGGTGTCGTCGCCGTCGGTCGTCGCCGTCGGCCGTCGCCTCGTGCCTCGTGCCCGGGGCGGGACTCGAACCCGCACGCCCCAAAGAGCAGAGGCTTTTGAGGCCTCCGTGTCTACCATTCCACCACCCGGGCAGCCCAACCGCAGGCTAGCGCACGGCTGGACTGGCCAGCCAGGACGCTCCTGTCAGCTTGCATTGGTGGCCCCCGGTCGGGCGTGGGCACGGCGCGCTCACCGGGCTTGAAACCTTTTCTGGTCAGTCGGGGTCGGATGGGTTTACTGCGTGTGCCCGAATGCCGTACCGCCGGGGGCACCAAGATCGACACTCACGACGACATCGACAGGGAGAGCATGTGGCCGTCTACACCTTTCCGGGACAGGGATCGCAGCGTCCGGGCATGGGCAGGGCTTGGGTTGATCACCCTTCCTGGGAGCTGGTCGGTGACGCCTCGGAGGCGGCCGGGCGAGATGTCGGCGCACTACTTCTCGATGCCGACGCGGCAGAGCTGACCGCCACCCGCAACGCCCAACTGGCAACCTTCACCCTGGGCTTGGTCATCCTGGACGCCATAGAGCGCCTGGGGCTGGAGCCGTCGGCCTTCGCCGGTCACAGCTTGGGGGAGTACACAGCCCTGGTGGGAGCGGGCGCGGTCGCCTTCCAGGACGCGGTGCGACTGGTTGCCGAACGAGGCGAGGCCATGCAGGGAGCGGCCGAGGATCAAGAAGGCACCATGGCTGCCCTGCTCGGCATAGATGCGGCCGGGGCAGACGCAGCCTGTCGACGAGCTGAGGGCGACGTCTGGGTGGCCAACGACAACGCCCCGGGCCAGGTCGTCATCGCCGGCACGGTGGAGGCCGTGGCCCGGGCCAGCGACCTGGCCCGCGAGATGGGGGCCCGCAAGGTTCTCCCGATGTTGGTCGGCGGAGCATTCCACACACCCCTGATGGCGCCAGCCCGGGATCGGCTTCGCAAGACCCTGGCGGCGGTGACTTTCCGTGCGCCGGAGGTGGCGGTGACAGCCAACGTGGACGCCAAAGCGCATCTTGATGCGGCTGAGTGGCCGGGACTGCTGTCCTCCCAACTGTGCAGCCCGGTGCGCTGGCGGGAGACCTTGCTGTCTCTGGTGGCCGAGGGGCCGACGACCCTCGTCGAAGTGGGACCGGGCGGCGTCCTGACTGGTCTGGCCCGCCGGACCGTGCCCACCAGCCAGGCGGTGTCAGTGGCCAAGCCTGACGACCTCGATGACCTCGTCGGAGTGCTGGCTGGAGACAGTCCGTTGCACGCCTATGCCGCGTCCCATCACGGCGAGCACCTGTATGTCTCCGAGCGGGTCGTGCTCAGCCCCGCGGTTGGAATCTTCGAGCCAGACCCGGCGATGGCGGTACCCACTCACGATGGGGCGCCGGGAGCCCAGGTGGCGGTGGGTGACCTCATCGGTACGGTGGCCGGTACCGGGCAGCCGGTCGAGGTTCGTTCGCCCTTCGCCGGACCGCTCGTCGGCCTGCTCGCCTTGCGCGGCGAGCGCCTGACCGCCGGTCAGCCGGTGGCCTGGTTGCGGGCCTCTGGTGAGCCGGCGACGGCTGGGGGGGTTGCTCCCAGCGCGTGAGCACCCGGGGACCGTGTGATTCACTCGAACACGACAACGCACCCATGGACAATCGCGGCCGATCCGTAAGCCGCGGTGCGGCCGTCACCGGTTGGGGTTACGCGTTGCCGCCCAGCGTCGTCACCAATGCCGATCTGGTGGCGCGCCTCGACACCAGTGACGAGTGGATCGTCGAGCGGACCGGGATCCGCGAGCGCAGGGTCGGGGGCACCACCGCCGGGCTGGCCGAGGCCGCCGCCCGCCGGGCCATGGCCCAGGCCGGCTTGGAACCGGGCGACATCGACCTGTTGATCCTGGCCACCACCACGCCGGACCAGGCCATGCCGGCCACCGCCGTCAACGTGGCCCACCGGCTGGGGATGCAGGGGGCCGCCTTCGACCTCAATGCCGCCTGTTCGGGCTTCGCCTATGCGGTGGTCACCGCCCACGCCATGATTGCTACCGGGGTGGAGCGGGCCCTGGTGATCGGGGCCGAGGTCCTGTCCCGGATCACCGACCAGGACGATCGATCAACCGTCATCCTGTTCGGCGACGGGGCCGGCGCAGTGGTGCTCGAAGTCGTCCCCGGCGAAGACCGGGTGCTGGCGTGGGACCAGGGTTGTGATGGCTCGGCCGGCCACATCCTGTTCTGTGAGCATGGCGCCACCGTGGAGATGCAGGGTCGGGAGGTGTACCGCCGGGCGGTGAGGACCACCCTGGAGTCGATCCAAGCAGTGCTGGAGCGGGCCAAGCTGAGCCCCGACGACATCGCCCTTTTCGTTCCCCATGGCGCCAACCTGCGCATCATCGAGGGCATCAACCAGCGCCTCGGGATCCCGATGGACCGCACCGCCGTTCTGCTGGACATGACCGGCAACACTTCAGCGGCGTCGATACCCATGGCCCTGGCCAAGGCGGCCGAGGATGGGCGCCTGGCCACCGGCGACAACGTGCTCCTGTCCGGCTTTGGCGCCGGGATGACATGGTCCAGCATCATCCTGCGGTGGGGCCGGTGAGCCAGGAGACCGTAGAGCCGAGCCGTCGGGTGGCGCTGGTGACTGGTGGCTCCCGAGGCATCGGTCTGGCCTGCGCCCAACGCCTCCGCCACGACGGGCACCGAGTTGCGATCACCTGGAGGACGTCACCGCCTCCACCAGCCGATCTCGAAGCCCACAGGGACCTGCTGGCCCTGCGTTGCGACGTCACCTCAGCTACCGACGTGGAGGCCGCCTTCGACGAGATCGAGCAGCGTTGGGGCCCGGTGGAGATCCTGGTGGCCAACGCCGGGGTGACCAGAGACGCCCTCGTCTTGCGCATGAGCGAGGAGGCGTGGGGCGAGGTGGTGGACACCAACCTGACCGGCGCCTGGCGGGTGGCTCGGCGAGCGGCCCGGGGGATGGTTCGCGCCCACTGGGGCAGGATCGTGCTCATCTCGTCGGTGGTGGCTTACTCCGGTCAGCCCGGCCAGGCCAACTATGGGGCGGCCAAGGCGGGCATGGTGGGCCTGGCCCGTTCGCTTGCCCGTGAGCTGGCGTCTCGTCAGGTGACGGTCAACGTGGTGTCACCCGGCGCGGTCGACACCGACATGCTGAGTGCGTTGTCGAAAGACCAGCTGGCCCAGATGACCGGGATGATCCCACTCGGGCGAATAGCCGGTGCCGACGAGGTGGCTGACGCGGTGGGCTTTTTGGCATCGCCCTCTGCCTCCTACGTGACGGGCGCTGTCCTTCCCGTCGATGGCGGGCTGGGTATGGGTCATTAGCACTAACGTCGTGAACAGAGCTAACCGCGAAAGGAAACTTGCCCCCGTGGACCAGGAAGCTGCCTTCGAGAAGTTCAAGACCACGACCGTGGAGGTGCTACAGGTCAAACCGGAGCAGGTCACCATGGATGCCAGGTTCGGCGACGACCTCGATGCCGACAGCCTGGATCTGGTGGAATTGATCATGGCCCTGGAGGAGAGCTTCGACGTCACCGTCGACGAATCAGAGCTGGAAGGCGTGGAGACCATCGAGCAGGCCTTCAACGTCATCTCGGCCAAGCTCTGATGCGATTGGTGGGGGCCAGCCCAGGGGAGCCGGATCACCCCGCCGGGCCCCGCCGGGTGGCCATCACCGGAGTGGGGGTAGTCACCTGCTGCGGCACCGGCAAGGAGGCCTTTTGGGAGGGGCTGTGTGGGCCGGCCCCCAGTGGTGAGCACCGGGTATACGATTTCGACCCAACCGCCTGGTTCGGGCCCAAGGAGGTCCGCCAGGTCGACCGCTTCGCCCAGTTGGCAGTGGCCGCTGCCGCTCAGGCCCTGGAAGATGCGGGCCAGGTGGGCGCCGACCCTGATCGAGCGGGGGTGATCATCGCCACCGGAGTCGGAGGCGTGCAGACTTGGGAGAAACAGGTAGCAGTGTCCTTGGAGAGAGGAGTAAGCCGGGTTTCTCCCCGCCTGATACCCATGATGATGCCCAACGCCGGCGCAGCCACAGTCTCCATGCGACTGGGCTGGCGGGGCCCCTGTGAGACCACGGGGACGGCCTGTGCCGCCAGCACCCATGCCATCGGCAATGCCGCCCGCATGATCGCCAGCGGACGTTGTCAGGTGATGCTGGCAGGGGGCTCAGAAGCGTCGATGACGCCAGTCGCCATCGCCGGCTTCGCCAACATGACCGCCTTGTCGACCTCCGGCGTCTCTCGGCCCTTCGACCTCGAGCGGGACGGCTTCGTGGTGGCCGAGGGATCAGCTGTGCTGCTCCTGGAGGATCTGGAGCGGGCGCGCCAGCGGGGTGCTCAAGTTTATGGCGAGGTCACCGGGGCGGCCAGCACCGCCGATGCCCATCACATCACCGCTCCCTCCCCGGGAGGCGCGGGAGCGGCCGCCTGCATGGAGCTGGCGCTCTTCGACGCCGCCCTGGAACCTGGCGACATCGGGCACATCAACGCCCACGGCACCGCCACACCGCCCAACGACGCGGCCGAGGCGGAGGCCATCACCAAGGTGTTCGGCGCCCCGGGGCCGCCGGTGACGTCGATCAAGGGCGTGACCGGCCATGCCCTGGGCGCAGCCGGCGCCATCGAGGCGGTCGCTTCGGTGCTCAGCCTGCAACATCGCCTGATCCCCCCAACGGCCAACTTCGCCACGCCCGATCCCAACATGAGGATCGACCTGGTGATCGGGGGCCCTCGCCCGCTGGACCCGGCGCCGGTCCTATCGAATTCCTTCGGCTTTGGCGGCCACAACGGTTGCCTGGTCATCGCACCTGTGGACGAATCCTGACCGATCTGACCATCGGAGCCTTCAGCGAAGAGGGCCCGTGGGTGGTGGATCCTGACGACCTTCCGTGGAGGCGCGGGGTAGCGACCCTGCGTGAGCAGACCCAGCGTGAGGTCCCTCGGCTGTTGCGGCGGCGCCGCCTCCCGCCCGGGGGGCGCGTCCTGCGGGTCGGTGGCCGCTTGGGCGTGGCTCTGGGCGCTTGGTACCTGCTGGAACGACGCCGATCCTCCCATGAGTCACGAGCGGGGGTGTCCAGGCGCCTCCGACGGGCCTTTGAGGCCTTGGGGCCCACCTACATCAAGTTGGGGCAGATCCTGTCATCTGGAGAGGGCATCTTCCCCGAAGAGCTGGTCTCCCAGTTCCGGCTGTGCCGGGACCAGGTTCGCCCCGAGCCCTTTGCCGCGGTGCGCCGTACGGTGGAGGCGGATCTGGGTCGACCCCTTGAGGCCGTCTTCGCCAGCTTCGAGCGGGAGCCGGTGGCCGCAGCATCCATAGCCCAGGTCCATGCCGCCCGGCTCCACACCGGGGAGGATGTGGTGGTGAAGGTCCAGCGGCCCCAGGTGGCGGAGCTGGTGCGGCGGGATCTGGCCGCCATGAGCTGGATCGCACCGTCCCTGGTGGGACGGATTCCAGTGACTGCCCTGGCTAATCCGCCGGCCCTGGTCGAGCTGTTCGCCGAGACCATCGTGGAAGAGCTCGACTTTCGCCTGGAGGCGGACAACATGCTCGACATCGCCCGGATCCTGGCCGAGACCGGCCAGCAACGGGCACTGGTTGTTCCCCGACCCCATCCCCGCCTGGTCACCCGCCGGGTGCTGGTCATGGAACGACTGGACGGCTTCAGCTGGGACGACGTGGCGGGCATGCATGCCGCCGGCATCGACACGTCGGCGGTGGTGAGGGCCGGCCTGATCGCCTTCATGGAAGGGGCCCTCCTCTACGGCGTCTTCCATGGCGACCTGCACGGCGGCAACCTCTTCGTCCAGCCGACGGGCAGAGTGGCCCTGCTCGACTACGGCATCACCGGCCGCCTCGACGAGCCCAGGCGTCTGGCCTTCCTGCGCCTCATTCTCGGTGCAACCGTCAACGACGTGGGTCTTCAGATGGCCGCCCTGCGTGATCTGGGCGCGCTACCAGCCGACGTCGACCTGGAGGCGGTGATTCACGACCTGGGGTTCGATCAGCCGGTCAAGGATCCGACCACCATGACCGCAGATGAGCTGACGGCTCAGTTGCGTGACCTGACCAAGGCCCTGCTGAGCTACGGGGCCCGCATGCCCAAGGAGCTCATGCTCTTCGTCAAGGACATGCTGTTCCTGGATGGCGCCATGGCCACTCTGGCCCCAGACGTGGACCTGTTCGCCGAGATCACCCAGGTGGCCACCTGGTTCGCCGCCCGCCACGGCGAGCGCATTGCCCGTGACGTTGGCTTGGACCCCCGCCAGATGACGGTGGATCTGGACGGCCTGCGGGCCTCGATGGGCATCACCCCCGACGTCGGCGGCCTCACCCACCGGGAGCTCCAGGAGCGCCGGGACACGATCCGCCGACGAATGGAGGACCGCCACCAGCGCCGCCAGCAAGGCGGCGGGGCGCGTCGCATGCTCAGGAGAGCCCGGCGATTGGTCAGGCGGCCCAAGCGCTGACTGGGTGGGGCCGGGTGGGCCGGGTGGGCCGGGTGGGCCGGGTGGGCCGGGTGGGCCGGGCCGCCGCCACCCCAGTCCGGGCCGTCACGCCAGCGGGGCCGTCATCCAGTCGGATCGGTGCCTCCGAGATCGGCGCCGCCCGGGAGCTGGCGACGCTGGTGGTACTCGTTGATCAACCCACCGGCCAGTACCACGCCCACTTGGCGACTGCTCATCTGGTGCTCTACCAGCAGGGTGCTCCCCGAAGTGCGGTTCTGCACGGTCAGCCCGGTCCCAGAGACCAGGGCCCGCCGCACGTCTGTCAGGGCCAGGACGTCGCCCTGGCCAACCCGATCGCGGTCCTCCCGCCTGCAGAACGTCAGGGGGACCACGCCGAAGTTGGTCAGGTTCTGCCAGTGGATTCGGGCGAAGCTGACAGCGATCACGGCGCGCACTCCCAGGTAACGGGGCACCAGGGCGGCATGCTCCCGCGACGAGCCCTGGCCGTAGTTCGCCCCCGCCACCAGCACCGAGCCAGTCTGGTCCCTGGTCTGCACGGCCCGGTCGAAGAACGTGGGATCGATTGCCTCGAAAGCGAAACGCGCCAGAGCCGGGATGTTGGACCGGTCGGGGAGGGCCCTGGCTCCGGCCGGCATTATCTCGTCGGTGGACACGCCGTCCCCCAGCACCAACAGCACCGGCGCCTCGATGAAGTCGGCCAGGGCTCCAAAGTGCGGCAAGGCGCTGATGTTCGGTCCCCTACGCAGCTCGCCACCCCCTGACCCAGGGGGGACGAGCTCGCCTCCTGATCCAGTGGGACCTGCTGCTCCGCCGATCTGGGCGCCCCGCACCCTCAGCCTCCCCCGGCCGGACAGCTGATCCTCGCCAAGATCCACCCTGGGGTAGGACATGGGAAGTGTCCTGGGATCGGTGATCACCCCGGTCAGGGCAGAGGCGGTGGCCGTCTCCGGGCTGCACAGGTAGACCTTGTCGTCGCTGGTCCCCGAGCGTCCCGGGAAGTTGCGGGGCATGGTCCGCAGGCTGATCTCCTGGCTGGCGGGAGCCTGACCCATCCCGATACAGCCCATGCAGCCCGCCTGGTGGATCCGGGCGCCGGCCGTCACCAGCTCTCCCAGGGCCCCGGTGGCAGCCAGGACCTCGAGCAGCTGGCGGGACGTGGGGTTCACGTCGAAGCTCACTCGGTCATGGGTCTGACGACCGGCCACCATGGCTGACGCGATGGCGAAGTCGCGCAGACCCGGATTGGCCGAGGACCCGATGACTGCCTGATAGATCTCGGCCCCAGCCACCTCGGACACCGCCACTACGTTGTCCGGGCTGGGCGGCAGGGCGATGAGAGGGACCAGGGAGCACAGGTCGATCTCGTCCTCCTCGTCGTAGTCGACGTCGGAGTCACGGACCATCTCCACCCAGGCATCGCCGCGGCCCTCAGACTCGAGAAACCCCCGGACGGCGGAGTCGGAGGGGAAGACGGTGGTGGTGGCTCCCAGCTCGGCACCCATGTTGGCGATCACGTGACGATCCATGGCCGACAGGCACGCCAGGCCGGGACCGTGGTACTCGATGACCTTGCCTACCCCCCCGTGAACCCCGTGACGGCGCAACATCTCCAGGATCACGTCCTTGGCGCTCACCCAGTCGGGCAGCCGCCCAGTGAGCCTCACGCCCATCACCTTGGGCATCTTCACGAAAAATGGCTCTCCTGCCATGGCCATGGCGACCTCCAACCCGCCCGCTCCCATGGCCAACATCCCGAGCGAGCCGGCCGCACAGGTATGGCTGTCGGCACCCAGCAGGGTCTTGCCCGGCCTGCCGAAGCGCTGCATGTGGACGGGATGGCTGACCCCGTTACCCGGCTTGGAGTACCAGATGCCAAAGCGCTGACAACCGCTGCGCAGGAACAGATGGTCGTCGGCGTTGCGGTAGTCGACCTGGAGCAGGTTGTGATCCACGTACTGGGCCGACAGCTCGGTGCGCACCTGCTGCACACCCATGGCCTCCAGCTCCAACATGACCATGGTGCCGGTGGCGTCCTGGGTGAGGGTCTGGTCGATGCGCAGGGCGATCTCCGCACCGGCGCGCATCTCACCATCGACGATATGGGACTCGATCAGCTGGCGAGTCACGCTGGCACCCATGCTGGGCGTTCTAGCCGGTCGGGGCGGGACGCGGGACAATGGGCAGATGGGTGCCCAGGGGCGAGGCGGCGGCGTGGTAATCGAGGTCATGACCTTCCGGTTGGGGAGCGGAGTTGGCGAAGCTAGGGACTGTCGAGAGCGTTCCGCAGCTCGGCCACGAAGGCGCCCGCCCCCTCCGGGCCACACCCCTCCAGGACTCGGCGCACCAGGGCCGAGCCCACCACCACCCCGTCGGCTCGCTGACAGACGGCCACGGCCTGCTCGGGGGTGGAAACTCCGATGCCGATGAGAACGGGCTTGTCGGTGACCGCCTTCAGTCGATCGGCCATAACGCCGGCACTGTTGGCCAGCTGGGCTCGCTCCCCCGTCACCCCCATCAGGCCCACGCCGTAGACGAAGCCGCGGGACCGGGCGCAGATGGTGACCAGGCGGTCGTCTGGCGTACTCGGGGCGGCCAGCAGGACCGTCTCCACCCCGACTTGGTCGGCCGCCCGGGCCCAGTCGCCGGCCTCCTCCAGCGGCAGATCCACCAGGATGGCGCCGGCCACCCCAGCCTCCACCAGTTGGTGGGCGAAGCGCCGATGGCCACTGCGGGAAACGATGTTGTAATACGTCATGACCACCAGAGGCACGCCGACCTCCAGCTTGGCCGCCTGGCCCAGGACACTGGTCGGCGTGGCCCCCTCTTCCAGGGCTCGACGCGATGCCTCTTGGATGACCGGTCCGTCGATCATGGGATCAGAGAACGGGATACCGATCTCCACCGCGTCAGCTCCCTCGGCCACCACCGCCCGCACCACATCCGCCCATCCGTCCAAGCCCCCGGTCACGTAGGGCACCACCAGCTTGTGGCCGGCATCCCGTGCCGCCCGCAGAGCTGCTTCCAACGGACCGGTGGCCAGCGATCCGGCGCCTATGGCCGAGGTGATGGTGGCACCGGCCGCGAGCGGTCCACTGGCCAGGCTCAACCGAGGATCTCCATCACCTGGGCCACGTCCTTGTCACCCCGTCCGGACAAGGTCACCAGCACGCAGGACCCGGCCGGGATCTCCTTCCCGGCCACGCGGGCCACCCAGGCCAGGGCGTGGGCCGGTTCCAGGGCCGGGATGATCCCCTCGGTCTCCGACAGCAGGCGCAGGGCGGCCAAGACCTCGACATCGCCGGCCTCCACGTACTCAGCCCGACCGATGGCAGCCAGGTGGGCATGCTCGGGTCCAACTCCGGGATAGTCGAGGCCGGCTGACAGGCTGTGAGCCTCGAGGACCTGGCCGTGCTCGTCCTGGAGCAGATGTGAGCGCATACCGTGCACCACACCCGGGATTCCCCGGGCCAGCGCTGCTCCGCCCGCCGCCTCCACTCCGACCAGCCTGGCCTCAGTGTCGGCAAAGCCGGCGAAGGTCCCGGCCGCGTTGGAGCCCCCCCCGACGCAGGCCACCACATAGTCCGGGTCGGCGCCCCCCAGTAGGGCCCGACACTGGTCCCGCGCCTCGTCACCCACCACCCGCTGGAGCTGGCGAACCATCCAGGGATAGGGATGGGGACCCATCACCGAGCCGAGGCAGTAGTGGGTGGTCTCCACCGAGGCCACCCAGTCCCGCAGGGCCTCGTTGATGGCGTCCTTCAGGGTTCGGCTGCCGGACTCCACCGTGCGCACCTCTGCCCCCAACAGGCGCATCCGAAAGACATTGAGAGCCTGGCGCTGGACATCCACCGCGCCCATGTAGACCACGCATTCCATCCCGAACAGGGCGGCCGCGGTGGCGGTGGCCACCCCATGCTGGCCGGCGCCGGTCTCGGCCAGCAGGCGCTGCTTACCCATGGCCCGGGTGAGCAGGGCCTGGCCCACTACGTTGTTGATCTTGTGGGAGCCGGTGTGGGTGAGGTCCTCTCGCTTCAGCAAGATCCGTAGCCCGAGCCGCTCGGACAGCCGGTGGCACTCGGTAACCGGAGTCGGGCGCCCGGCGTAATCGCGCAGGATGGCCTGGTACTCGGACTTGAAGGCGGGGTCGGACCACGCCGAGCGAAAGGCGACATCCAACTCCTGGCACGCCGGTACCAGCGACTCGGGCACGAAGCGACCCCCGAACTCACCGAAGCGTCCCTCTGGGCTCGGCTGATCCATGACCGCCGTCTGCCTCGGGCTGGCAGCCCCGGTCGGGCCAGACTGGGCCGGGACCGAGCCGGCTGGGCCAGAGCCGCCTGGGCCAGCTCCGGGCATCAGATTTCGTCCTGCCAGTTGTAGGGCCCGACTCCCTCGCCCTCGTAGCCGGGCGGCGCGGCTGCCTTGGCCGCCGCGATGAAGGTCCGCAGGAGATGCGGGTCCTTGTGGCCGGGGCTGACCTCGACGCCGGTGACCACGTCGACCCCCCACGGATGCACGCTGGAGATGGCGTCGGCCACATTGCCGGGATTGAGCCCCCCGGCCAGGATCAGGCGGGGGATACCAGTCGCCGTCTCGGCCAGGCGCCAGTCGAAGACCTGGCCGGACCCCGGTGATGGGGCATCCAGCAGGACCATGTCAGCGCGGTAGGCGAGGGCGCGGGCCATGGCCGGATGCCCGGCCTGGAATGCCTTGATGGTGATGGGAACCCTGTCACTCACCCAGCGAAAGTCCTCCACCGACTCGCTGCCATGGAGCTGGGCCGCCTTGAGGCCCAGCTCGTTGACCACCTGGGTCACTCGCGCCGGGACCTCGTCCCGGAACACCCCGACGGTGAGGATCTCTGGTGGCAGCCGGCGGGTGATATCACCCGCCAAGAGGGGTGTGATCTGGCGGGGGGACGGGGCAAAGATGAACCCCACCGCATCGGCGCCCAGAGCCACCGCCAACAGGGCATCCTCTTCATTGGTGATGCCACAGACCTTCACGAACACGATGACCTCACTGCCTTGACACCCTGAGCTGCCTCGACACCCTGAGCTGCCTCGACACCCTGAGCTGCCTCGACACCCTGAGCCGTCTTCACGCCGCGTAGATGACTCGCACCCGCCGCTCGCAATTCCTGCACGGCGACTGCCCGGTCAGGTGCTCGCACGAGTGCTTCTCCGACCAGCACCGCGTCGAAGCCGGCGTCGGCCAGCCGGACCACATCGTCGGCACCGTGAATGCCCGACTCCGCCACCTTGACCACCTGATCGGGCAGCATTGACGCCAGTTGGCACGCTCGGTTCCGGTGGACCTCGAAAGTCACCAGATCTCGCTGGTTGATGCCCACCAGGGCCGGGCCGGTGGCCATGGCCCGCTCCAGCTCGACCAGGTCGTGGACCTCAACCAGGGCGGCCAGGCTCAGCTCGTCGGCCAACGCCGACAGCCGAGCCAGCTCCGCGTCCGACAGTGCCGCCACGATGAGCAGGACGGCGTCCGCCCCCATGATCCGGGCGTCGCAGACATCGGCCTCGCAGACGGTGAAGTCCTTGCGCAGGACCGGGATACCCACCGCGGCTCGGGCCAGTGCCAAGTCCTCCGGTGACCCCCCGAAGAATTCGGTGTCGGTCAGCACGGACAGGCAGGCGGCTCCCCCGTCGGCGTACGAGCGGGCAGCGTTCGCCGGGTCCAGGCCCATGTCGAGAATGCCCTTGGACGGAGATCGCCGCTTGATCTCGGCGATGACCGCCATCGCGGTGGTATCCCGGAGGGCGGCGACGAACGGACGGGGCGGGGGGCTCTGGTGGGCTCGCTCCACCAGCGGGCCCACGTCTTGCCTACGCCGGCCGGCGGCCACCCGGTGGGAGGCGAGGATACGGCCAAGCACCCCCCCGACAATGCCAGCCCCGACATTGCCAACCCCGACATTGCCAGCCCCGCCAACAGTGACGCTTGGAGACCTGTAGGGCGACGCGACCATGGGCGGGAGCCTACCGGTGCGAATGCGACGGACGGAGAGGCCGATCTCCTGACCACTGATGTTTCGTTGCATCGTGCTTCGTACGCAGATCTCACTCACCGAGGAGGAGTGGCAGCTCCTCGAAGCTGTGTCAGTTCGGACGGGTCGGTCGATCTCCGCCGTCACCGCGAGGCCGTGGATGCCGGCTACGGTCCCCAACACCATCGTCGTGGTGGAGGACGATCCCAACATCGCCGACCTGGTTGGCCTCTATCTGCAGGCCGACGGTTTCCGGGTCCTCCTGGCCACCGATGCCGCCCGGGGCCTCGAGCTGGCGGGCTGGACGCTCGGCGCTTCTCCCTTGACCTTCGCCGGGTGGAGGTGGGCGATGTCGTGGCTGACACCACAGAGGGATTTCGCCCGGTGTCTGACCAAGCCAGGCTGGAGATGGCAATCCAGGTGTCCGAGGCCCAGATCTGTGGGCCAGTGCCGATCCCGACCGCCTGGCCCAGGTGCTGGCCAACCTCATCGAGAATGCCCTCGAGTTCGCCGACCAGCGCTCGAGCCAGGCGAGCTCGAGCCGGACCCTGGCAGCGCGAGCCCGCAGTCTGGCGAGCTCGAGCCGGACCCTGGCGAGCGCGAGCCCACCGCCGCCCCGGGGCGCTGGCGTCTAGGTGGTCGGCGGCCCCGGAGCGGTGGTGGATGGCTGGCCCGGGGGCGTGGTCGGAGTGCTCGGCAAAGTGGTGGTGGGTGCCGCCGTAGGAGGCGGGGCCCCGAGGCAGGCCGGGACGGACAGGGCCAGGATGGTGACGCCGTCAGGCACCACCGCCAGGGACTGGACGCCGGGCGTCAGGCAGGTCAGTTGCCAAGTGGCCTGACCCGAGCCATCGGTAGTCACTGGGTTGGCCGACGTCACCTGCCACTGGGCCGAAGCCATCAGGGTCACACTGGAGCCGGCCAGCGGCACCGCCCGCACCACCCCCATGGTGTCCACCGACTGGCTGGTGATGTCCACCGCCAGGGCAGCCGGCTGGCCGACGAACGGCAGCCCCAGCGACGATGTGACGGCGTAGCCGGAGTAGAGATTGACGTTGAGGTCGACCTTCTGGGCCTGACCGTCGGGAACGAAAAGGAGGTCGGGTTGGACCTGGGCCAGGTTGGGCGCCCGCCAGGCCCGGACACGGTAGCGACCACCCAACACGTGGGGCAGCGTCCACGAGCCGTCTGCTCCAGCGCTCACCTCGGTGGTGGCCTCAGCAGACCCAACGAAGCGCTCGATCTCCACTGTCGCGCCCGGGATGGGCGCATTGCCGCCCGAAGCGTTGGTGGGCGGCCTCGGAGGTGCGACGCCACGGCCGGCGGCCGGCGGTCCTGCGGGCCCTGGTGGTGCGGCCGCCCCCCCAGGACCGGTGACCGTTCCTGACAGGGTGGCCGTGCCCGGGCCCAGGACCACCTTGGGAGCCAGTGTCGTGCCCGGTACCGACGCAAGGTTGATGGGCTGGCCGGCCGGGATGGTGGTCGTGGTCAAAGGGGCCAGTGTGGTGGGCGGGGCCGGCAGTGCAGCCACCGTGCCACTGACGCACCCGGCTGACACCAGGCACACGAACGCCATGCCCAGTCCGGCGCCCACCCCGCGACTCCCGCCACCGCCGGAACCGCTCCGGCGCCCCCTGCGGCAGCCGCACACACCGATGCAAGGCACCCGCACAGGGTAATGCCGGCCGCGGAGAGCCACCCGGTTAGTTATTTTTGACCACCCAGTGAGCCATGTAACCATCGATCACAAAAGACATGCCGTCCCGAACGGCCAGCCATCCAGGCTCGGCGTCGCCCGCAGCTCAACCCACCGTCACCTGGAGCGGCAGCGCTTCCACCCGGGCGGGTACCACCGCGCCCTCCCATGACAGCGTGACCTCGCTCGGCGGGTCGACCTCCCGGCGCACGAAGGCCAGGGCGACAGGTGCTCCGAACCCTGGCGACCAGGCCACGCTGGTGAGGGAGCCCACCACTTTGCCACCCACCCCCGGTCCGCCGACATCCGGTCCGCCGACATCCGGTCCGCCAACCCCCGGCCCACCGGCCTCAGCCCCACCGGCCTCAGCCCCACCGGCCTCAGCCCCACCGGCCCCTGAGGCAACCAATCGCAGCTCCGCCCCCACCGGTGGCACCTGATCGCTGTCCACCACCACGCCCCGGAGGTGGCGAGGAACCCGGTTCCCCCTGGCCTCGATGCGGGCCACCAGTTCCTGGCCGGTGAAGCAGCCCTTGGTGAAGCTCACCGCGGCCCCGACCAGGTTGGTCTCGGCTGGGATGGTCCGCTCGGTCAGCTCCGAGCCCATCTGGGCCACGCCGGCCTCCACCCGCACTGCCTCCCACGCCTGGTCGCCACACAGGCGCACCCCGGCCGGCACCTCTGGCTCGTCACCCAGGATGTCGTAGCCGGCCACCCCCGACCACCGGCTCGGCAGGATCAACCAGCCCCTGCCCGCACCGGCCGAGGGGTCGACGACGCCGCCACCGTCTTCGCCACGGGCCTCCCCCGCAAGGCCAGCGGCCGGGCCGCGCACGGCCAGGCAACGCCAGTCCAGGGCTGTCACCTCCACCTTGACCCGCATGCGAAATCGCACCAGACGCGCCGCCACCGCCTCTCCCCATCCGGCCCCGGTGTCCAGGACAACCTCGTTCTCGCCGGTACGGGTCACCCTCACCAAGGCATCGATCTTGCCCTGGGGAGACAGAATCAGCGACTCCGCCGTAGAGCCCACCCCCAGGCCGGTCACATCCTGGCTGAGCTGGCCCTGCAGGTAGGAGATGGTGTCCGGCCCGGTGATCCGGACCACGTCACGGGCCAGCCAGTGGGCGCCCGCACCGGTTCGCAAGGCGGCGTACTCGGCGGCCACCTCGGTGCCACGCTCGCCCGTCACCGCTGCGCTCCGCCGGTCAGCGCGGTTCCCGCCCCGGCCAGCACGGTCCGGGCGGCCGTCATGCGCCGGGCGCCGGGGACGGCGGCCAGCAGGGCAGCCGCCTTGTACTGGCATTCCTGGTCCTCGGCGGCCGGGTCGCTGTCGGCCACCAGCCCAGCCCCGGCCTGGACCGAGGCGCTCCCGTCGGGCCCCACCACCATGGTGCGGATGGCAATGGCCGTGTCCAGGTTCCCGGAGAAGTCAAAATATCCCACCACCCCCGCATAAGGCCCCCTCCGGGTCGGCTCCAAGGAGTCGATGATCTCCATGGCCCTCACCTTGGGTGCGCCCGAGACCGTGCCTGCCGGCAGGGTGGCCCGCAGCACGTCCACCGGGGTGCGTCCAGGGGCCAGGTGCCCCGATACCTGGGAGGTCATGTGCATGACGTGGCTGTAGCGCTCCAGGGTCATCAGCTCGTCCACCTTCTCGGAGCCATAGGACACCACCCGACCCACGTCGTTACGGGCCAGATCGACCAGCATGATGTGCTCGGCCACCTCCTTGGGATCCTCGGCCAGCTCACCGCCCAGCCTACGGTCCTCCTCCTCGGTCCCTCCCCGACGCCGGGTACCGGCAATGGGCCGGGAGACCACCACCTGGTCTCGAAGGGTGACCATGGGCTCGGGCGAGGAGCCGACCACGGTCACCGAAGGGTGGCGCAGGAAGTACATGTAGGGGCTGGGGTTGACCTGGCGCAGCACCCGATAGACGTCAAAGGGGGCTGCCTCCAGGTCGAGGTCGAAACGCTGGGCCAGCACCACCTGGAACGCATCGCCAGCCACGATGTGGTCCTTGACCACATCCACCCCAGCCCGGTATTGCGAGCTGGACATGCTGCGACGTACTGACGGCAGGTCCTCCCCAGCACGGGGTGGTTCGGCCAGGGGCTCCGCCTGGCCCGGCTGGGCCAGGTCCAAAGCCAGCTCATCCAGCCGGTCCATGGCCTGCAACCACGCCTGGTCGAGCTGGCCGGCGCCCCAGCCCGGCTCGATCACCACGTTGTCCACCAGGTAGACCCGCTGGCGCCAGTGGTCAAAGGCAGCCAGCTGCCCGATGACCGACAGCACCGCGTCAGGATGGCCCTGGTCGTCGGGAGGCGCATCCGGCAAATGCTCGACCTCACGGACCACGTCGTAGCCGAGATAGCCCACCACCCCGCCGTGGAGCGGCGGCAGCTCGGCCATGACGGGAGATCGGTAGGCGCCCAGGATGGCCTCCAGGGCCTCCAGCACCCCGCGGTCGAGCGGCACCGCCCCCCGCAGGCGGCCCTCCACCGACAGCTCGGTCCCTCTGGCCACGATGGTGGCCGACGGGCGGCGACCCACGAACGAGAAGCGGCCCCAGCGCTCGCCGCCCTCCACCGATTCCAGCAGGAAGCCTGGGCTCTCCCCGACCACTCGAAGAAAGGCGGCCACCGGGGTGAGGGTGTCGGCCGACAGCTCCCGCCAGACCGGCACCACCGTGTGCTGGGTGGCCAACGCCCGGAAGGCTGCGCTACTCCCCGACACCGTGCTCCCCGACACCGTGCTCCCCGACACCGTGCTCCCCGACGCCACTGTCACCGAAGGCCCGGTAGAAGCAGCTGAACTGCCCGGTGTGGCAGGCCCCCTCGCCCTCCTGGTCGACCACCACCAGCACGGTGTCCCCGTCACAGTCGTAGGAGGCGGCCCGCACCCACTGCCGATTGCCGGAGGTCTCCCCCTTGCACCAGTACTCCCGCCGGCTGCGACTCCAGAACCAGCTCCGTCCGCTGGTCAGCGTGCGCCGCAGGGCGGTCTCGTCCATCCACCCCAGCATGAGAACCTCCCCGCTGGCCCGATCCTGGATGATGGCGGGCACCAACCCGTCGTTGTTGAAGGCAATTTTCGAAATATCGCTCTCTCGCACCTCCAGGCGTGTGCCCACCAACGGGTGTCGCGCCGCGGCCGGCGCCTTCGCAGATCCTTCGGGAATGGGAGCGGGAGAGATCACGGTCGAACGGTACTGCCTGGAGCAGGACCGGAATTGGCCGCTGGGCGCACGATCACCCCGTGAGCCGCCAGGTAGGCCTTGGCCTCGGCCACCGTGTGCTGGCCGTAGTGGAAGATCGACGCTGCCAGCACGGCATCGGCGCGGCCCACGGTGGCTGCCTCCACCAGATGATCGAGGGTTCCCACCCCCCCGCTGGCCACCACCGGCACGCCGCAGGCGTCGACCACCGCCCGGGTCAGGTCCAGGTCGTAGCCCGACCGGGTCCCGTCCCGGTCCATGGAGGTGAGGAGCACCTCGCCGGCCCCCAGCCGCTCACACTGCTCGGCCCAGGCCCGAACATCCAGCCCGGTGGCCGTGCGTCCGCCGTGGGTGTGAACCTCGAAGATCTGAGACTTCTTTCGGGCATCTATGGCCACGACCACGCACTGGGCCCCGAACTCTCCGGCCAGCTCACGCACCAGGGCCGGTCGGGCCACCGCCGCGGTGTTGACCCCCACCTTGTCGGCTCCGGCCCGCAGCAGGCGCCGGGCATCATCGACGCTGCGCACCCCACCCCCCACGGTGAGGGGGATGAACACCTCCTCGGCTGCCCGGGTGACCACCTCGACCATGGTGGCCCGTTGGTCAGAGGAGGCGGTGATGTCCAGGAACACCACCTCGTCGGCCCCCTCCTGGTCGTACCGAGCCGCCATCTCGGCCGGGTCACCGGCATCTCGCAGTCCCTCGAAATTGACGCCCTTGACCACCCGGCCGGCATCCACATCCAAGCAGGGGATCACCCGGACGCTGCGCACGCGGCCAGAGCCTCCGCCATGTCGATGCGCCCGTCGTGGATGGCCTTGCCCACGATGGCTCCCGCCAGTCGATGACCGCCGGCCTGCAGGGCGGACAGGGCCACCACGTCGGCCGTGCAACCCACGCCCCCGGAGGCAATCACCGAGATGGTGGTTCCAGCCAGGGCCGATGCCAGCCCGTCGAGGTCGGGGCCGCCCAGGGTGCCGTCCCTGGCAATGTCGGTGACCACCACCGCCGCCACCCCAGCCGCCTCCGCCCGGCCCAGGGCCTCGGCCAGGGAGTGGCCTGAGCCCTCCAGCCAGCCCCGCACCGCCACCTGGCCATCCCGATGGTCCAGGCTGATCGCCACGCGGCCGGGGTGACGCCTGGCCAGGGCGACCACCAGTTCCGGGTGCTCCACCGCCGCCGTTCCCAGCACCACCCGGGCCACCCCGGCTTCCAGGAGCATCTCGGCCCCAGCCTCGTCCCGCACTCCCCCGCCGACCTGGACCGGGACGGCCACTGCGGCGGTTATGGCGGTCACCGTGGCTCGGTTGGCCGGCTGGCCGGTCCGGGCCGCGTCCAGGTCGACCAAGTGCAGCCAGCAGGCGCCGGCAGCAACCAGTTCGGCCGCCGTGTCCACCGGATCCCCGTAGACAGTCTCCCTGGCGTAGTCGCCCCGGAGGAGACGCACACTGCGCCCGGCGCGGATGTCGATGGCCGGGTAGAGGTCCATCATGGGCCTTGGCAGACCCGCACAAAATTGGCCAGCACGGCCAGGCCCACCGGCCCCGACTTCTCGGGGTGAAACTGGGTGGCCCACAGCCGGTCGCGCTCCACGGCGGCCACTACCGGACCGCCATAATCGCAGGTGGCCACGATGTGGGCCGATGTCTCAGTGTCGGCCGACACCTCCACCGCGTAGGAATGCACGAAGTAGACCCAGGCCTCGGGCCCCAACCCGGCCAGCAGGCCCTGGCTGGGCACCGGTGTTGGCTGCAGTCGGTTCCACTGCATCTGGGGCCGCTTGACCCCCGCCGGCAAGGTCTTCACCGTGCCGGGCAGGACACCCAGGCCAGACATGTCGGGAGCTTCTTGTGACTTCTCGTAGAGAACCTGCAGGCCCACGCAGATGCCGATGAAGGGCAGGCCGGTGTCGATGGCCTCCAGGGCCACCTGGTCCAGACCGGACTCCCGCAGGGCGGCCATGCAGGGCCCGAAGGCCCCGACTCCAGGCAGGACCACTCCATCGGCACCCTTGGCCGCCGCTGGCTCGGTGACCAGCACGGCGTCGCCCCCCACCCGCTGCAGGGCCTTCTGGGCGGACCGGAGGTTACCGATCCCGTAGTCGAGCACTGCGATCACGTCTTAGAGGGCGCCCTTGGTCGATGGCACTCCCCCGCCCTCGACTTGCACCGCGTCCCGCAGAGCCCGAGCCACTGCCTTGAAGGATGCCTCCAGGATATGGTGGGTATTGCGCCCGCTGCGCTGGCGGATGTGGAGGGTGATGCCAGCCGCGGTGGCGAACGCCCGCCAGAACTCCTCGGCCAGCTGGGGTTCGAAGCTGGGCTGGCCGAGGGGCACGGCATCGCCCGCCAGCTCCACCTGATAGGCGAGATAGGCACGCCCTGACAGATCCAGGGCCACCTCGATAAGGGCCTCGTCCAGGGGTAGGGCAATGGACGCGAACCGCCGCACGCCGGCCTTGTCGCCCAGGGCCTCCTCCAGGGCCTCGCCCACCACGATGCCGGTGTCCTCCACCGTGTGATGTGCATCCACCTCCAGGTCGCCAGTGGCCGACAGCTCCAGGTCGAACCCGCCATGGCGTCCCAGCTGGGTCAGCATGTGGTCGAAGAACGGCAGCCCGGTGGTCACCTGCGAGGTGCCGGCGCCGTCCAGGGCCAGGCTCACCTCGATGGCGGTCTCCCTGGTCTGGCGCCGGCGCACCGATCGCCGGGGAGCCGACGGGGTGAGTGGCGTGGTCACAGTTCCAGTACCTCGGCCAGGGCGGCCAGGAAGGCGGTGTTCTCGCCAGGAGTGCCCACCGTCACCCGCAGGCAGCCCGCCAGGCGGGGCCAGGAGCTGCAGTCCCGGACCAGCACCGAGCGCTCCACCAGCTCGCTCCACACCTCCGAGCCCTCCCGTCGGCGGGGTCGGAACATGATGAAGTTGGCCTCGGACGGCCAGGCGTCCACCTCCATCTGGCCGAGAGCGCAGGACAGCCGGCCCCGCTCCTCGACCAGCAGGGCGACCCGGGCCTGCATCTCCGCCTGGTAGTCCAGGGCCAGTCTCCCGGCCACCTGCTTGACCGAGTCGAGATGATAGGGAAGGGCCACCTGCTCGAGGGCGCCCACCACCGCGGCCGGGCCGATCAGGTAGCCCAGGCGGACGCCAGCCATGGACCAGGTCTTGGAGAAGGTGCGCACGACAACCAGCCGGTCGCTGGACGGCCGGCCATTTCCACCTCCTGCGCCGTGGGCGACCAGGGACAGCGCCGACCAGCGGGAGAACTGGCCGTAGGCCTCGTCCACCACCACCAGGCCGGGTGCCAGGTCGAGCACCGCCTCGGTGACCTCGGCAGGGTCGGCCCGACCGGTGGGGTTGTTGGGAGAGCACATGAAGGTGAGCGCCGGTTGGGCCTCGGACACCACTCGGGAGACCTCGGACAGATCAATGGCAAAGTCCTGGTCCCGCTCACCGGTGGCCACCGCCGTGCCCGTGATCCGGGCGATGTGCGAGTGCAGGGCGTAGGTGGGCTCGAACACCGCCGCCGCCCGGCCCGGACCGCCAAAGGCCAGCAGCAGGCTCTGGAGCACCTCGTTGGACCCGTTGGCCGCGAAGATCTGCTCCGGGCCGACGCCATGGAAGCGGCCCAGTGCCGTTCGCAGCTCCCAGGCCCGGCGATCGGGATAGCGGTGGAAGTCGACCTGGCCCAGCTCGGTGCGAAGCGCTTCCAGCCACTCGGCTGGCGGGGGTAGGGGCGACTCGTTGACGTTGAGGCGCACGGCCACCTCGACCCGGGGAGAGTGGTAGCCGGCCATCAGGGCCAGATCGGCCCGAGGTGCGATCACCCGGCGCTCCCGACCGGTATCGCCCGCATGCGAACCGACTCGGCGTGGGCGGTCAGTCCCTCGGCCTCGGCGATGGCCTCCACGTAGGGCGCCACCTTGGCCAGGGCGGCACCATCCAGAGAGATCACGTGGATCCGCCTTTGGAAGTCCTCGATACCCAGGGCGCTGGCAAAGCGGGCAGACCCCCAAGTGGGCAGCACGTGGCTGGGACCGGCCAGGTAGTCGCCCACGCTGGCCGGGGCAAAGGGGCCGGTGAACACCGCCCCGGCGTGGCGCACCAGGCCCAGCAGAGCCTCCGGGTCGCCGACCATCAGTTGGAGGTGCTCAGGGGCGATGGAGTTGGCCACCTCCATGGCCGCCTCGGGGCCGTCCACCACCACGGCATGGCCCCCCTCGGCCAGGGTCGCCTCGATCTCGCCCCGACGGGAGGATGCCGCCACCATCCGGTCCACCGCCTCGCAGACGGCGTCGGCCACCTCCTCGGACCAGGTGACCAGCCAGGCCAACCCGTCCGGGCCATGCTCGGCTTCCACGATGAGGTCCACCGCCGCCCAGTCCGCCGGCGTACTGGCATCGGCCACCACCACCACCTCGGACGGTCCAGCGAACGAGGCGGGGACACCAACCACCCCGGCCACTTGGCGCATGGCCAGAGAGACGTAGATGTTCCCGGGCCCGGCGATCACGTCCACCCGGCGGATGGTCTCAGTCCCGTAGGCCAGGGCCGCCACCGCCTGGGCCCCGCCCACGCAGTAGACCTCATCCACTCCGGCCAGGGCGGCAGCCGCCAGGGTGGGGGTGGCCACCCGCCCGTCCCGGCCGGGCGGGACGCACAGGGCCAGCTCGCCCACCCCGGCCACCCGGGCCGGGACAGCCGTCATCAGTACTGTCGATGGGTAGCAGGCCCGCCCGCCCGGGACATACAGCCCGGCCCGATCGACGGGTCGGCGAATGGTCGCCACCCGCAGCCCGTCGCGCTCGGTGGGGGCAACCTGATTCACCTGGTGGCGGTGATGGGCCTCGATGGCGTCCCTGGATGCCTCCAGGGCCTGGCGGAGGGCGACAGGGATGCCGCCCAGGGCAGCGGCCAGCTCCGTCGCCGGGACCCGCAGCTCATCCACCTCGGCCCGGTCGAAGCGGGCGGTGTACTCCCGCACCGCAGCGTCACCCCTCGCCGCCACCTCCGCCACGATGGCCACCACCGCCGCCACCGGGAGCTCCTTGGCGCTCATTCTCGGACCGCCTGCCGGGCCGCCCCTCCCTGGGCGGGGCAGCAGTGCTCCTGGGTTGTCGGCCCCCCGCAGGTCGAGTCGTTTGAGCATGGGCTCGACATCCTAATGTTCCCCTGATGAATCCCCGAGCTGCCGAGCTGTCCTCGCTGGCCACCGGCCTGGACGAGCTGACCCGCCGGGTCACCACCATCGCCGACGCCTACGCCAGCGCAGATGCCGACGAGGTGGCGCTCGACCTCTACGCGGTCGAGCGGGCCCTGGTCGATGCCCATCGCCGCCTGATGAGGACTGTTCAGTCCCAGACTCGGCCCGAGAGGGGGCCGGCATGATGCGCCTGGACGCGTCAACGGCGCCCGTTGGGGCGCCGTTGACGGGAGCGAGCCGGACGGCGGGTCCTGGCCCTGCTCTCGAGGAACCAGATGGCGGGAACCGGTTCCGGTGACCATCATAACCGCGGCGTGCGGGTAGTTGGTACGCCGAGAGTCCTCGGCGCGGTTGGGCAGAAGTCGTTGAGCAGGCAGTTGCCACACCGGGGGACGCGAGCTCGGCACACCTGGCGCCCGTGGAGGATCATCCGCAGGCTCAACCCACCGCGCTCTGCGGGACGGACCACGGCACCCAGATCGGCCTCCACCTGTACCGGGTCGACTGCGGTGGTCAGGCCCAACCGACGGCTGATCCGCCCCACGTGGGTGTCCACCGGCAGGCCGGGCAACCCGTGGGCCACGCTGCGGACCACGTTGGCCGTCTTGCGCCCCACCCCCGGGAGGCTGGTGAGGTCCACCATGGAGGTCGGCACCTGGCCGCCGAAGCGGCCTTCCAGGGCCGCCGCCATGCCCTTCAAGTTGCGCGCCTTGGCCCGAAAGAAGCCAGTGGGCCGGATCAGGGCCTCCAACTCTGCGGTGTCGGCCCCGGCCAGCGCGGCCGGGTCCGGATAGGCGCCGAACAACGCCGGCGTGACCTGGTTCACCCGCTCATCGGTGCACTGGGCCGACAGGATCGTCGCCACCAAGAGTTGGAAGGGGTTCTGGTGGACCAGGGTGCAGAGCTGGTCAGCGGTGCCGGGGTACTCGACGGCCAGGCGGACGGTTGCCTCCCGCGCCCGCCCGGCCGGGCTGCCGGGCCGGGCCACTGCCGCAGGCTACCGGTACGCCAGGTACCCGATGCCGAACACTACCCTCGGTGCCGGTGCACCAGGTCGAGGTCAAGCGGCGGATGGGCGAGGCGGACATAGCCGCCGTCTCCGAGCTGCTGCATCTGGCCGCCCTGGCCGATGGCCACCTGCCTCTGGGTGAGCACCAGTGGCTGGACCTGGTCGAGGGCCGGCGGACCGGCCTGGCCGGGTTCGTTGCCTGGGAGCCCGGCCATGGGCACCCCGTCGGGTACGCCCAGCTCCTACGGGGGGCCAACAGCTGGGCGGTGGAATTCGTGGTCGACCCCCACCACCGGGCGCCGGAAAGCACCATCGGTGCCGACCTGTTGCGGGCTGCCCTGGACGAGGTGCGTCTCCAAGGCGGTGGTCACGTACACCTGTGGGTGCCAAAGCCTGGGCCGGACCACGACGCCATGGCCGCCGCCAGCGGGTTGTCCCGAGGCCGTGACCTGCTCCAGATGCGAAGACCGCTGCCGGTAGAGGAGGGTATTGAGGTGGCAGGGGACCCGCTGCCCACCCGGGCCTTTCGACCCGGTGAGGACGAGGACCGCTGGCTGGAGGTCAACAACCGGGCCTTCGCCTGGCACCCGGAGCAGGGCAATTGGGACCTCGGCACCCTGCAGAGACGCGAACGTGAGCCGTGGTTCGACCCCCAGGGCTTCCTGCTCCATTTCGCAACTTCGGATGAGCGACCCAGCCCGGCCAGCGGGCGACCGACCGAGCCGACCCGCCTGGCCGGCTTCTGCTGGACCAAGGTCCATGCCGACCACCGACCCCCTCTAGGCGAGATATACGTCATCGCCGTAGATCCCGACTTCCAGGGCCACGGTCTGGGCCGGCGACTCCTCTTGGCCGGGTTGGCATGGCTGACCGGTGCCGGCCTGGAGGTGGCCATGCTCTACGTGGACTCGAGCAACGCCCCCGCCGTTCGCCTCTACCAGGTACTGGGGTTCACCGTCGACCATGTGGACCGGGCTTATGTGGCCGACCTGGCCCCCGCCTAGCCGAGACTCGAGCAGCCCGCCGTCAGCCGGCGCCCGAGACACCCACCGCACTGCCCACGCCAAAGGTCACCGCCGCGGCTCCCGCCGAGATGGCCAGCTGGCGCAGGGACGAACGCAGCAAGGACCGGCCGGTGAAGGCGGACAGGCTGGCCCCCACCGCCAGGGCAGCCAGGGCGCTCACCACCACCGAGGCCAGCACGCCAACCATACCGGCGGTGATGA
>JAABUH010000207.1_pt1 | contig 89984 bp, 76 predicted proteins | sample 5559121 | NCBI WGS metagenome assembly JAABUH01 (sample SAMN10711871, study PRJNA513364) | rock metagenome | isolation source: Antarctica rocks | place: Antarctica: Victoria Land, Battleship Promontory nord | collected 2015-12-28
AAAGTCGGGGCGCATCGGCATAGCCGATGCGCCCCGCTCCTATGTGCTCGTCTACAGCGCGGCGCTCAGTCGCGGAGGGCGGCGAGGAAGCGGGCGTGTTGCTCGTCCGAGCGCACGGTGATCCGCAGGTGTCCCGGCAGGAGCGGATGTTGCGCGTAGTTGCGGACGATGATGCCGCGTCGTTCGAGGCGCGCGGCGACCGCCTGCGCCGTCGCCGGGCTGCCCCAATCGGTCAGGAGGAAGTTGGTGATCGAGGGATAGACGTGCGCGCCCGCCGCGCGGAGCCCCGCCGCCAGGGAGACGCGCGCCGCCGCGATCCGGGCGACGTTCGCGCGCATCGCCGGGAGATCGCGCAGCCCGGCGGCGGCGATCCGCGCCGTCACGACGCTGATGCTATTCGTCGGGCGCAGACGTTGGAGGAGGCCGATCGCCTCCGCGCTGGCGACCGCGTAGCCAAGGCGCATCCCGGCCAGCGCGAACGCCTTGGACATGGTGCGGACGACGATCAGGTGCGGGTAGCGGTCGAGGAGCGACAGCGCCGACCACTCGCCGAACTCGGCGTAGGCTTCGTCCAACACGACCGGGCAGGGACTCCCGGCGATGATCCGCTCCACGCTGGCCGGATCGAAGGCGTTGCCGGTCGGGTTGTTCGGGGTGCAGAGGATCAGCAGCTTCGCCCCGATGGGGGCGGCGAGCAGCCCCGCCTCATCCGGCACGAAGCCCGGCCCGAGCGGGCAGACGCGCACCGTCGCGCCGAGTTGCTGTGGGCGCAGGGCGTGGACCGGGTAGGTCGGGGCGGTGACGACGACCGCATCGCCGACATCGAGGAAGGTCTGGCAGATGATCGCCAGGATCTCGTCCGCCCCCGCCCCGACGAGCACCTGATCCGGCGCGACATCGCAGTAGTCGCCCAGCAGGCTGGTCAGTTCGTCGTAGGTCGGATCGGCGTACTCCTGCGGCCCGCCCTCGTCGCGGGCGGCGGTCATCGCGGCGTACCAGGAGGGCGGGGCGCTCGGCACGGTGTTAAGGTCGAAGCGGAGGATCGTGTCGGCGGGGAGTTGATGGCGCGCGGCGATCGTCGCGCTGGTGGCCTCCCAGCCGTAGGGTTCGATCGCGACGACCGAGCGACGGGCGAAATCGGCGAGCATGGCCTCCTCCTGCGGCGCGCGCACCGGCCTGACACGGTTGCCAGAACGCCACGCGCACAAAGCCCCTTCCATCCAGTGCCGGGACGAAAGGGGCCTCTCGTGGTACCACCCGCATTCGGAGGCATCGGGTGCGCCTCCCTCATTCGCGATCGATAACGGCGATCTACCGGGACTCCTCGGGCGCGGATCGCTGCGGAGCCAGCTCAGGGGTGGGTTCGGTCGGACACCGATGAGGAGGCTCGCAATCGGTGGCCCCCCTCTCTGGAACATCGGCGGCCCGGCGTACTGATCCCCTTCGGAGCTTTCTTCTTCACTTGTGGGCTGAGTATAGGGACACGCGGGGCGCGACGCAAGCGCCGGGACTAGAGTCTGTCATGCCCTTCGGGGATAGGAAACAGCCATGCAGAAACACTGTACACCACTCGCTCGATGCCAGCCGCGCGTCCAACGGTCGCACGACCAGCACGTTCACGTCCCCGATTTTGGGAAGTGGTGGGCCTGCTCCTCCAGGTAGGGGACCCCGAAGCGCTCGTGCAGGAGGCGTAGATCCTGGAGGTCTTTGGTCTGCAACACGTAGCCCGTGTGCGTCGCCATCTGCATCCGAGCCGAAAGGCAGCGTACCGGCGTGCCCGCAATCATGCCGCATCCCGCAAATGCCTCCGGGGGGAAGCTGACGCTCGCGTTCCACGCGGGGATTCCGTAGCTGCGGCTATCGAACGTCAGCGCATGGACGTCGAGTTCGTGACCCGTCCCGTCCCGCAAAACGAATGCGGTGGCAACGTCGCTGCCCCCGCGATGCGCCCTGCCGATCAGTTGAAGCCGCACCGCGTGGGCAACCCAGCGGTTTTCCTCCCAGATCTCCTTGAGGGTGAAGCCGCAGTCGGCCAGCACGTCGGCCAGCGTGCCTAGATCGTCGAAGGGCACTAGTGCATCGAAGTCCTTGTGCTGCCGCGTCTGCTCCGCGAGTAGGGCATCGATGCCCCAGCCGCCATCGACCCACACGCGCACCTCGCGCTCCGCGAGCAGCGTGTAGAGTGCGGTGACCTCCTCGGCGCGCATGGCTCCCCTCACTCAATCTGATCGCGCGGTCCTGCTAGCTCCCTTCGTCAGCGGGGCGACTGCGTCGGCCTCCTCCATCAGGGCGTGAGGAAGGCCCACTCCTCGTCGCGCACGTCGCTCGGGTATGACTGGTAAGGTACTCCTTCCATCAGGGCGCGCTCCTCCTTCAAAGAGAAGTCTACCTTGACCGTGCCCCAAGGTGCATAAGAGGCTCTACTCCTCCACCGGCGTGAACGTTCCCATGATCTCCGTCAGTTCGATGCCGTTGCCGAACGGGTCGGAGACATTGAAGCGCGGGCGATTGTCGATCGGCTGCGCCTCGCGCGTCGCAACGCCGTGCTGCGCCATCCGCGCGCGCATCGCTTCGAGGTCGTCCACCTCCAGGCAGAGGTGATTCCCCTGCGGGGCGACATAGCCCTCGGTCTCCAACAGGTGGATCTCGTGCTCGTCGTCGCCCGCGTCGAACCAGATCACCGGCACCGCTTGCAGGCCGAGCGGGCGCGGCTTCTCGCGGAGGCCCAGCGCCCCGATGTAGAACTCCCGCGCCTTTTCCCCTTCGCCCGCCATGATCCCGACGCTCACATGCTGTACGCGCAGTACCAATCCCATCATATCCTCCGCTATCTATCGATGTTCTCGCCGATCGCCGACACCGCGACCGTTCTGCTCGGTATAGCGCGCGCCACACCAGCGTATCTTACCGCTTCGGCGTGAAGGTGATGTCGCTGCTGCGGACGTAGTAGACGTTGAGCGCGTCCACCACCGCATCGCCCCAGGCGCGGCGCAGGATCGCCTCATCGTCGCCGCTGCGCGGGGTGAGCACGAGCGGGTAGCGATGCTCGCGGATGCCCGCCACGATCCCGTCGGTATTCCAGAGTCCCTCGTTGCGGACGTGCTCGCTGAGGAAGCCGTCGTCGATCACGGCGGGGCGACCGCGCATCGCCAGATAGCTCACATCGTCGGAGAGGACCGGATCGGGCGCGGCGTCGGCGAGGGCCAGGAGGCGGTTGCGCTCGCCACCCTCCACAACCGGCGGCGCGGGAACATAGGCTCCAGCGATCAGGACGGTGTAGGTGCGGAAGGCATAGATCGCGACCAACAGGAAGGCGACCGTGCCGAGGGTCAGCGTCCAGCGCGGGCGGGCGAGTGCCAGCGTCAGCAGCGCCAGGGCCGCGCCGAGTCCGGTGGCGAGGCAGAGTTCGATGTAGTAGTTGCGCGCGCCACCCTCCGAGCCGACGGTGTAGAGGACCAGCAGGGCGACGATCGGGTAATAGGTCAGGGCGGAGCGCCCGCGCTTCACGATCCCCCAGCCAGCGTAGGCGAGCGCGGGTACGATCAGCAACCAGGTCAGGGCCAGGAATTTCCGATTGAGGCTCTCGAAACGATCCTGTCGCCAGGGGCGCAAGTTATAGGTGATCAGGTGCTCGAAGACCGTTGGCCCGGCGAGGAGATAGAGGAAGCCGACGCCGACCACGCCGACCGCGCCGGTCGTCAGGAAGAGGGTCAGCGCCTCTTTTGGTCCCCGCCGTAACGCGGCGATGAACGCCGCCGCGAGCGCGAAGCCGATCGATTGCTTGGTCAGCAGGGCCAGCCCGAAGAAGATCCCGGCCAGGATGATGCCGCGCCGCCCGCGCGCGTTCTCGAAGAACGCCAGCCCGACCGCCGCGAGGCCGAGCGCGGTCATGTCCGGCTTGGCGATGCTGATCTGCTGGAAGACCGGCACGGTACAGATGAACGCCGCGCCGCCGAGCGCCCCGGCGATGATTCGCTGCGGGCGTGTCGCGTGACCGCGCAACGACCCGAAGATGGCGATCCCCCCGGCGATCGCCGCGATGATCCCCCAGAGGAGCGACAGCGCCCGTCCGGTGATAAAGCTCGACGCGCCCGGATCCAGCGTCCAGAGGATCAAGTAGATCGGCGGGTAGTTCCCGGCGATGAAGGCGTCGGCGGGCTGGGGACCATAAAGGGCGCGCAGCCCGCCGAGCGGGTCGTTCCCGATCAGCGTAGCCTCGTAGAGCATCGTCGCCTCGCCACCGATCGCCTCGTGCGGCCAGACGAGCACCGGGAAGACCATCCAGACATAATAGATGGCCCGGATCACGAGCGCGAGCGCCAGCAGCACCAGGAGCATCTGCGCGACCCGACGTAGCTGGAGATTGTCCGCCCGCACCCTGGCGCGCTCCCCGACCGCGCCGCCTACCTGAGTCGCCATCCGCTGTTCGCCCCCTATCCCTGGTGTACCGGCGGTGCCCGTGGCACAGCGCCGCATGATCGTGCGCCGCGCTGGTTACGTGGTCGCGGAGAGTATGCCGGATCGCCTCCGGGGGTGGCAAGGCGCGGGCGGTGCGCGCCGGGGGGCATGCTATACTCCGCCGTGCAGCAATTGCGAGGACGATCGGCTAGCCGCCTCACGGGGGCGCCGACGCGGAAACACAGGGGAGCAAGCGAGGACGATGCGCGGACACGAGCATTACGGCCAGGAGTATTTCGCGCGCCAGATCGCGAAGTCGGACACCAAGATCGCGTGGCAATACGATCGGATGCTCCTGCGCGGTGGTGTCACCCCTGGTCAGTCCGCCCGCGTCCTCGATGTCGGCTGCGGTGCCGCGCCCGGCCTGCGTTACCTCCATACGCGCGGCATCGAGGCGGTCGGCGTCGATGTCTCGGCGGCGGCGCTCGCTGCGGCACGCGAACTCCTCCCCGCCGCCCAACTCGCCCGCTGCGACATCGATGAGGGTTTGCCGTTCGCGTCGGGGCGCTTCGATCTCGTCCTGATGAGCGAGATCGTCGAGCACGTCGCGGCGCTCCCGGCGGTGCTGCGCGAGGTGCGGCGCGTGCTGCGCCTCGGCGGCGCGCTCGTCCTCACCACGCCGAACCTCTGGGACGTGCGCCGCGTCGTCGCCGCGCTGGGCGGGCCGACCTGGACCGGCGATCTCGACCCCACCCACATCAATTTGCAAACACCGCGCACGCTGCGCCGCCGCCTGGAAGTGGCCGGCTTCGATCACGTCCAGGTGCGGACCGGCTGGAAGCCCGCCGCGCGTCTCGGCGGACGCCGCCTCGGCGCGCGCGTGGAGCTACCGTATCCGCCGATGATCGGCAATGGCATCATGGCGAGCGGGCGGGCGTAGCGCTATGGCGAAAGGGACGGCGCGCGCGAAGACCGACCGGGCGAGTCGGGGCGCGGCGCTCGCGCCGGCGCGAGGGGCGGTCACACCCGTCGAAGGGGGACTTGCGGGTTTCATCGAAGCCCATGCGGGACCATTGCTCGCCCTGCTGATCGTCGCCTACACCCTCATCTTCAGCGGCCTCAACTGGTATCGGATTCGCACGCTGCGCCAGGGCTTCGACTTCCTGGTCTACGAGCAGCCGATCTGGAACACGGTCCACGGTCGCCCGTTCGAGCAATCGATGTATTCCTTCTCCACGACGCACCTGGGGGTCGATCTGGCCCTTTTCGAGCTCTGGATCGCGCCGTTCTACGCGATCTGGTGGTCGCCGATGACCCTGTTCGCGCTGATCTCGCTCGGCGCGGGGCTCGGCGCATGGCCGCTATTCCTGATCGCGCGCGAACGCTTCTCGTCGGCGCTCGTCGGCCTCGGCTGGGCCTTCCTCTATCTCCTCTTCCTGCCGGTCGGGACGATCACGCTGGCGGAGTTCCAACCGCGCCTCTTCGCCGCCTCGGCCCTGCTCGGGGCGTACTGGTTCTATCGCCAAAAGCGCGCCATACCGTTCTGGATCTGCCTCGTCATCGCGCTCACCGTGCGGAGCGATGTCGGGCTGGTCGTCGGCACGTTCGGCCTCTACGCGATCCTGGACCGCCGCGACGCCCGCTTCGGCCTCCTCCCCGCGATCGTCGGCTTCGGCTACTGGATCGTCGCCGTCTTCCTGATCATCCCGGCCCTGGCGAATGGGCACGGCTTCCTCTGGCAGGTGAACTACACCTGGCTCGGGGAGAACACACGCGCCATCGTCACCACGGTCGTGACGCACCCGCTCTACACCGCGCAGGGGGTCTTCACGCTGGAGAAGGGGCGCTACCTGGCGCAACTCCTCTGGCCGCTCGCCTTCTTGCCGCTGTTACGCCCGCGCCTGCTGCTGATCCCCGCGCCGATCCTGGCGCTCAATCTCCTCTCCGGCGAGCTGGTGCAGTTCGATCTCTTCCATCAGTATCAGGCGTTGATCATCCCGTTCCTCTTCATCGGCGCGATCGAGGGCCTGGCGATCCTGCGTGCCGCCGAGGGCTCCGCGCGCCTTTGGCGATTGGGCATCCTCGTCGTCGCGGCAACTGTCGCGGCGATCCTGCTGCTGCCGATCTGGCCGGGGAGTGCTGATGATCGGAATGGGCTGCTGCCAACGATGCACCCCCTTGTCTGGCCGATCTTGCTGGCGCTGCTGCTCGCCCCGGCGGCGCTCGGCGCGCTCATCCAGCGTTGGCCTCAGGCATCGCGCACCATGCCGGTGGCGCTCGCCGGGCTCGCCGTCCTGATGCTCCTGCAACACCTGGCGCTCGGCAGCGAACCACTCCGTTTCGTGAAGAACCCGCATGCCTCGCCTCGTTTGGCGGCGGCGCAAGCGGTGATCGCGCTGGTCCCGCCCAACGCGCCGCTCGCGGTCACGTCGCAGCTCGGGATCCAGGTGCCGATGCGGCGCTACCTCTACCACTTCCCCGGCAATTCCTCTTACGACCCGGCGCTGGTGGCGCGCGCCGCCTACGTGATCGGCGATCGTCAGCGCGATAACGGCCGCGAGGCTACGGATATCGCTGCGCTGGTCAAGAGCGGACGCTGGCAGATCATCGCCGACCGCAGCGACTTCGTGCTGCTGCGCCAGATCCCCTAGCGCGCCGTCTAATCGCACCCATCGCCATCCTGGCCCCGTAGCGAATGACCGCAGCTTGTGCATCTGCCCCTGAGCTTTTGTCCGGTGGCGGTGCGTCAGGCTTCATCGGCGGCGTCGCCGTCTGGCATGCAGCCGGGCGGATTCGCCCAGGGCGTTACGTGGCGATTTAAAGGGGTGTGGCCCCGCTCGGGAGGCGGGGCCACAAGGGATAGGGGATTGGGGATAGAGAAAGGAGTAGGCATCGTTGGCGGTCCTGGCGTGCCGTGCTGCTGGTGTCCGGCATCGCTCGGCGACCTGAGAGTAGTATAAAAGGGTTCCGTTAACGGACCGATCGTCTGATGTTAATATCGAGTTAAATCTTCGTGTCATCCGGTGTCGGCGATGCGAGCGGGCGCGGGCCGAGCACCACATCGCCGACGATGAGCGCCTCGCGCCCCGTCGCCGTATCGAGCAGCAACGCGCCATCCGCCCCCACGCCGACGAAGCGCCCTGTGCGCTCGCCGTTGTCCGTGACCACGCGGATCATCTCCCCCCGCCCGGCGAGCCGCGCCTCCCAGCGCGCGCGAATCTCTTCCTCCTGTCCGGCCCAGAGGAGATCGTAGCTCTCGTCGAGTGCCGCGAAGAGCGTCGTGATGGTCGCTAGGTAGGAGAGCGCCGTCCCATGCGCGATCGCCAGACTGGTCGGTGGGAGCGCGCCGGGTGGCAGTTCGGGGAGTTCGGCTGCTTGGAGATTAATGTTCAGCCCGAAGCCGACCACGGCGTGCTGGAGTCCCGCGCCGCCGAGACGACTCTCGCAGAGCACCCCGGCCAGCTTGCGCCCATCGAGCAGGAGATCGTTCGGCCATTTGACCTGCGGCCGCAGGCCGGTCGCGCGCTCCACCCCCTCACAGAGCCCCACGCCGATCGCGGCGACGAGCAGGAAGAGTCGTTCCGGCGGTAGGGGCGGGCGGCAAACCAGGGAGCAGAGGAGGGCGCTGCCGCGCGGTGCCTGCCAAGCCCGTCCGCGCCGCCCACGCCCGGCGGTCTGCTCCTCCGCGATGATCGCCGTGCCGTCCGACGCACCCTGCGCCGCCAACTCATGCGCGAGCGGCATCGTCGAGGGCACGGTATCGTAATGCCAGAGCGGACGCCCGATGCGCCGGGTGGCGAGCCATAGCGGCGTTTCGTCCCAGCGGGTCGGCGGTGTGATCGATTCGTTCACGGTGCTCCTCGTGGCGCTACGCGCGTGCGAGTACCTGTCGGCAGCAAAGGGGCGGCGGACCACGAGTTGGTCCGCCGCCCCGCGTCGCTCGTGTTGTCGGCCGAGAGGATTACTCCTCGCCCTCATCCCGGTGGCTCGGGTTGCCGAGCGCCAGGGTCGGATCGAGCGGCAGCGCCTGATAGCCCGCCGGGACGAGTTTGTCCCGGTCCGCGCGACCGACACCGTCCGGGCCGCTCATCAGGTCGATCGTGTCGATCGTGCTCTCCTCGCCGTCCGGCGACACGCGCGAGGAAGGCTTCTTCTTCCGCTCGACGTTGAAGCCCGAACCGGCGGGGATCAGCTTCCCGATGATCACGTTCTCCTTCAGGCCGTGCAACCGGTCGACGCGGCCATTGATCGCCGCCTCGGTCAGCACGCGGGTCGTCTCCTGGAAGGAGGCGGCGGAGAGGAACGACTCGGTCGAGAGGGACGCCTTGGTGACGCCGATCAGCGTCTCCTGCGCGGTGGCCGGCTCGCCACCCTCGGCCAACAGCTCCGCGTTCACCTCGTTGAAGATGAACCGGTCGATCATCTCACCGGGCAGGAACTCGCTGTCGCCCGACTCGTCGATCGTAACCTTGCGGAGCATCTGCCGCACGATCACCTCGATGTGCTTGTCGTTCGTGTCGACACCCTGCGAGCGGTAGACCCGCTGCACTTCATCGACCATGTACTCCTGCACCGCCTGGCGACCGCGAATCCGCAGAATCTCCTGCGGGTCCTGGTTGCCCTCGGTGAGTTGCTTCCCGGCGGTGACGAAATCCCCCTCGTTGATGAGGATCTGCGAGTTCGCCAGGACGTCGTAGCGCTTCTCCTGGTTCTGCTCCTCGCGGACGATGATGCTCTCGACGCCATCGACGATGTCGAAGCTCGCCTTGCCGCCGATCGTCGCCAGCACGCGCCCGTCGTTCCCTTCGACGTTCGACTCGGCGATCACCTGGCCCTCGGTGACCTCTTCGCCCTCCTTGATGGAGGCGATGAAGTTTGCGGGGATCGCGTAGGTCTCGGTGAAGATCTCGCTATTGTGGACGATGATGCGACGGCTCCCCTCCTCGTCGGTCTCGAGGTGTACCGTGCCCTCGAGCTCGGAGAGGATCGCGCGCCCCTTGGGCAACCGCGCCTCGAAGATCTCTTCGACACGCGGCAGACCGGTCGTGATGTCGCTGGCGTGCGCCACACCGCCCATGTGGAAGGTACGCATCGTCAGCTGCGTGCCCGGCTCGCCGATCGACTGGGCGGCGATGATGCCGACCGCCTCGCCGAGCCCGACCATCTTGCCGGTCGCCAGATTGCGACCGTAGCAGCACTGGCAGACGCCGTGCGTCGAGTCGCAGAACATCGCCGTGCGGATGAAGACTTCTTCCGGGCGAGGCGACATCGCGATCAGCCGATCGACGACATCCTCGTCCAATTCCGCGTTCCGGTCGGCGATCAGTTCGCCGGTCGTGGGATCGTGTAGCGGCTGTGCGAGCATCCGCCCGATCAGACGCCGACCGAGGATCTCTTCGAACGTCTCGGTGTCCTGCTCGTTCGGGCCGGGGTTGACGATCAACCGCAACCCGGCCTCGGTGCCACAGTCGTACATGGTGACGATGACATCCTGCGCCACGTCCACCAGACGCCGGGTCAGATACCCGGAGTTCGCGGTACGGAGCGCCGTGTCGGCCAGACCCTTGCGTGCGCCGTGCGTGGAGATGAAATACTCCAACACGGAGATGCCTTCGCGGTAGCCCGAGCGGATCGGCAGTTCGATGACCTCGCCGGTCGGGTTGAGCACGAGGCCGCGCATACCGGCCATCTGGCTGATCTGGTTGAAGTTACCGCGCGCGCCCGAATCGGCCATCATGAAGAGCGGATTCTGGCGGCTGAGCCCGACCTCGACCGCCTTCGCGACCTGCGCGCGGGCGTCGGTCCAGATGCGAACCGCCTCGTCCTTGCGCTCGCGCTCGGTGATCAGGCCGCGCTGGAATTGGCGCTCGATCTCCTTCTGCTCGACCTCCGCCTCGGCGATGATCCGCGGCTTGGAGGCCGGGATCTCGAGATCCTGCACGCCGATCGAGAGCGCGCCGCGCGTCGCGTACTTGAAGCCGATCGTCTTGATGTCGTCCGCCAGCTGCGCGGTCGGCTCGCCGCCGAGCTTGCGGTAGCAGTCGGCGATCAGGGTGCGGAGCTGCTTGCGGCCCATCGTGATATCGCGATAGCCGAGCTCTTCCGGGACGATCTGGTTGAAGATCAGCCGCCCAACGGTCGTCTCGTACGTCCCGGCCACGTTCGTGGCGCGGACGCCGTAGACCTTGACTGTCGCCTGGAGATCGAGCAGGCCCATCTCGTAGGCCAGCATCATCTCTTCCGGGCTGACGAACGCCTTACCCTCACCCTTCGCACCCTCGCGCGGCAGGGTCATGTAGTAGCAGCCGAGGACGATGTCCTGCTGCGGCGTGATGATCGGATCGCCGTTCGAGGGGGAGAGCAGATTGTTCAGCGAGAGCATCCGCTCGCGCGCCTCGGCCTGCGCCGCCTTCGAGAGGGGGACGTGGACCGCCATCTGGTCGCCGTCGAAGTCGGCGTTGTACGCCTGGCAGACGAGCGGATGGATCTGGATCGCCGACCCCTCCACTAGCTTGACCTCGAACGCCTGGATACCGAGGCGGTGCAGCGTCGGGGCGCGGTTCAGCAGGACGAGGTAATCCTTGACGACCTCCTCCAGCACTTCCCACACGCGCGGGTCCACCCGTTCCACGACGCGCTTCGCCGCCTTGATGTTGTGGGCGTAGCCGCGATCGACCAGCCGGCGCATCACGAACGGCTTGAAGAGTTCGAGCGCCATCCGCTTCGGCAGGCCGCACTGGTGCAGTTGCAGCGTCGGGCCGACGACGATCACGGAGCGCCCGGAGTAATCCACGCGCTTGCCGAGCAGATTCTGACGGAACCGCCCCTGCTTGCCCTTGAGCATATCGCTGAGGCTCTTCAGCTTGTGCTTGCCGGAGCCGGAGACGACCCGACCGCGTCGCCCGTTGTCGATCAGCGCATCGACCGCCTCTTGCAGCATGCGCTTCTCGTTGCGGACGATGATGTCCGGGGCCTGGAGATCGAGCAGGCGGCGCAGGCGGTTGTTGCGGTTGATCACGCGGCGATAGAGATCGTTGAGGTCGCTGGTCGCGAAGCGGCCACCGTCGAGCTGCACCATCGGGCGCAGATCGGGCGGGATAACCGGCAGTGCGGTGAAGATCATCCACTCGGGGCGATTGCCACCCTTCCGCAGCGCCTCCACGACGCGCAGGCGCTTCGTCGCCTTCTTCTTCTTCAGGCCGCTCATCGTGGCGATGTCCTGGCGCAGCTTGAACGCTTCGCCATCGAGGTCGTAGTTCTGCACGACATCGTAGACCGCCTCGGCCCCCATGCCCGCCTTGAAGATCCCGCGCCCATCCTCGAGGAGTTCGTTGCGCTGGACCTCGGTCAGGATTTGCAGCGGCAGGAGCTTCTCGAGCGCGGTGATACGCCCCTCGTAATCCTGCTTGATCGTCTGCTTCTCGCGCTCGATCTCCGCCGCCTGGCGCTCCTTGCGCTCGTTGGCGACGTAGAGGAGCTGATCGCGCTCGGCCTCGTTCAGCGCCTGGCTGCTGCCCAGCTCGTGCTCGGCCTCCGCCTGGATCGACTGCATCTGCTCGTCGTGCGCGAGTTCCAGCGAGTCGAGGCGATCCTGATTGATCGTCTCGCCGACGCGGACGACGACGCGGTCGCCATACGCGTACTCTTCCTCGGCGGACTGCCCCAGCTTCGCCGAGAGGGCGTCGCGCAGCTCGGTGTAGCGCTGCGTCGCCTCCCCCGCCCGCCGCTCCTGGCGGCTGTTGACGTCGACGCTGAGCCCTTCGTGGCCGCCGCTCAGATTGGCGAGCTGCGTCCGCAAGCCCTCGTCGAGCTCGTCCACCGACTCTTGCAACTCGGCGTCGAGATCGGCGATCTCCTCTTCCATCTCCTTGTAGAGCTGCTGGACGCGGGTCTGCTTCGCCTCCTCGTCGATGTCGGTGACGAGGTACGCGGCGAAATAGATGATCCGCTCCAGGTTGCGCGGCGAGATATCGAGGAGCAGGCCGAGGCGGCTCGGCGTCCCCTTGACATACCAGATATGGCTGGCCGGGGCGGCGAGCTCGATGTGGCCCATCCGCTCGCGGCGGACCTTCGAGCGCGCCACTTCCACGCCGCACTTGTCGCAGATCACGCCCTTGAAGCGAATCCGCTTGTACTTGCCGCAGTAGCACTCCCAGTCGCGCGAGGGACCGAAGATCCGCTCGCAGAAGAGGCCGCCGTGCTCCGGCTTGAGGGTGCGATAGTTGATCGTCTCCGGCTTGGTCACCTCACCATACGACCAGCTGCGAATCTCTTCGGGAGAAGCCAGGCTGATCTTAATGGCGTCGAAATCGTTCACATCGAGCGTAGCACTCACGAATAGCCCCCCAGATAAGTACGAGCGACGAAGTACGAAGTACGAACCGGCTCGCTACGAGCGGGTTGCACGGTCGTTCATTCCTTCGTACTTCGTCATTCGTACCTCACACTACGCCTCGGTCCGCTCGAAGCCGCTCAGATTGATCCGGTCGAGTTTCGACAGGAGATCCCCCGACGTATCCTCGGAGAAGTTGACCGTCTCCTCGTCCTCGTTGATCACCTCGATCGAGAGGCCGAGCGAACGCAACTCCTTGACCAGCACCTTGAACGATTCCGGCACCCCGGCCTCGACGATCTCCTCGCCCTTGACGATCGACTCGTAGGTCTTGACGCGCCCGACCACATCGTCCGACTTGACGGTGAGCATCTCTTGCAACGTGTTGGCCGCGCCATACGCTTCGAGCGCCCAGACTTCCATCTCCCCGAAGCGCTGTCCGCCGAACTGCGCCTTCCCACCGAGCGGCTGCTGCGTGACCAGCGAGTAGGGGCCGGTCGACCGCGCGTGGATCTTGTCCTCGACCAGGTGGGCGAGCTTTAGCATGTAGATGATGCCGACGACCGTCGGGCGATCGAAACGCTCGCCGGTGCGCCCGTCGTAGAGGTAGATCTTGCCGTCGAGCGGCAGCCCCACCGCGTTCAGCTCGTCCTTGATCTGATCCTCGGTCGCCCCGTCGAAGACCGGCGTGGCGATCTTGATGTTCTGCCGCGACGCCGCCCAGCCGAGCGTCGTCTCCAGCAGCTGGCCGATGTTCATGCGGGACGGCACGCCCAGCGGATTCAGGATGATGTCCACCGGCGTCCCGTCGGGCAGGTATGGCATGTCCTCAGCCGGCAGGATGCGGGAGATGACCCCCTTGTTGCCGTGGCGACCGGCCATCTTGTCGCCTTCGCTGATCTTGCGCTTCTGCGCGATGGCGACGCGAACCATCTGGTTGACGCCGGCGGGGAGCTCGGTGTCCTCGCGGCGGAACTGCTTCACGTCGATCACCTTGCCATGCACGCCGTGCGGCACGCGCAGGCTGGTGTCCTTCACCTCGCGCGCCTTCTCACCGAAGATCGCGCGGAGCAGACGCTCCTCGGCGGAGAGCTCGGTCTCGCCGCGCGGCGTGACCTTGCCGACGAGGATGTCGTTCGGGCGGACCTCCGCGCCGATGCGAATCACGCCATCCTCGTCCAGATCGGAGAGGCTGTCCTCGCCGACGTTCGGGATGTCGCGGGTGATCTCCTCCGGCCCCAGCTTCGTGTCGCGCGCTTCCGTCTCGTACTTCTCGATGTGGATCGAGGTGAAGACGTCGTCGCGCACCAGGCGCTCGCTGAGGAGGATCGCGTCCTCGTAGTTCCCGCCCTCGAAGGGCATGAAGGCGACGAGGACGTTCTGTCCCAGCGCCAACTCGCCCTTATCGGTCGAGGAGGAGTCGGCGATGACCTGCAACTCCCCGACGTGGTCGCCCTTGCGGACGATCGGGCGCTGATTGATGCAGGTGTCCTGGTTGGAGCGGCGGAACTTCTGGAGCGGATACTCCCGAATCGCGCCACTCTCCTCTTGCAGGATGATCTTCTGGCCGGTCGAAGAGAGGACCGTCCCGGACGCGCGGGCCACGACCACCTGGCCGGAGTCGCGCGCGGCCTGATACTCCATCCCCGTGCCGACGATCGGCGAGTCCGGGCGGAGCAGCGGCACCGCCTGGCGCTGCATGTTCGAGCCCATCAGCGCGCGGTTGGCGTCGTCGTGCTCCAGGAAGGGGATCAGCGTACCGGCGACGCTGACCACCTGCTTCGGCGACACGTCCATGTAGTCGACCTGCTCGACCGGGACGACCGGATAATCCTCTTCCTTGCGGACCTCGACGCGATCCTCCACGAAGCGGAAGTGCTCATCGAGGCGCGAGTTCGCCTGCGCCACCACGAACTCCTGCTCGCGGTCGGCGGACAGGTACTCGATCTGGTGCGAGACGAACGGGCGGATCCGCACGTTGCGCGTCCCGCTCTGCTGGATCTTCGCGATCGTTTCGGCATCGAGCTCCGCGCCCTGCTCGGCGATCACGTCGCCCGTCTCCGGATCGGTCACGTCGTCGCGCAGAACCTGGTGCAGCAGCATCTCGGCGTCCTTGCCGTCCTCGCGCTGCACATCGACCGTGCTGATCACGCGGCGGTAGGGGGTCTCGATGAAGCCGTACTGGTTGATCCGCCCGTAGGTTGCCAGCGAGCCGATCAGGCCGATGTTCGGTCCTTCCGGCGTCTCGATCGGGCAGATCCGACCGTAGTGGGAGAAGTGAACGTCGCGGACATCGAAGCCCGCGCGGTCCCGGCTCAGACCGCCGGGACCGAGGGCCGAGAGGCGACGCTTGTGCGTCAACTCGGCCAGCGGGTTCGTCTGATCCATGAACTGCGACAACTGACTACCACCGAAGAACTCGCGGACCGCCGCCATGATCGGGCGGGTGTTGATCAGCGCATTCGGCGTGACCGTATTCAAGTCCTGGATCGTCATCCGCTCGCGGACGACGCGCTCCATGCGCGCCAGCCCGAGGCGCATCTGCATCTGGATCAACTCGCCGACCGCGCGGATGCGGCGATTGCCCAGGTGGTCGATGTCGTCCGGCTTCCCCTGCTCGTTGTTGAGGCGAATCATCGTCTTCAGGATCGCGATGATGTCGTCCTTCGTCAGGGTGCGGATATCCTTCTCCAGCCCCAGACGCTTGTTCAGCTTGTAGCGCCCGACCTTCGCCAGATCGTAGCGCCGCGGGTTGAAGAAGAGGTTCTCCAGCAGCGCCTGGGCGTTCTCGCGCGTCGGCGGGTCGCCCGGACGCAGGCGATGGTAGAGCTCGATGATCGCCTGATCGGTATTCTTCGTCGGCTCCTTCTCCAAGGTGGAGCGGAGGTACTGGTGATCCGGGTTGTTATCGACATCGGCGAAGAGTTCCATGATCTCGTCGTTCGACGAGTATCCGATCGCGCGCAGCAGGATCGTGACCGGCATCTTGCGCTTGCGATCGACCTTCACCGAGAGGATGTCGCGGTTGGATGTCTCGAACTCCAGCCAGGCACCCCGATTCGGGATCAACTTCGCCGCGAAGAGGCGACGCCCGGTGCTCGGGTCTTCCGGGGCGGTGAAGTAGACACCGGGCGAGCGAACGAGCTGCGAGACGACGACGCGCTCGGCACCATTGATGATGAAGGTGCCATCGGGCGTCATCATCGGGAACTCACCGAGATAGACCTGGCTCTCCTTGATCTCGCCCGTCTCCTTGACGAGCAGCGAGGCCGTGACGTAGAGCGGCGCGGAATAGGTCTGATCCCGCTCGCGGCAGATATCGACCGAGTTGCGCGGCTCTTGGAACTCGTAGCGGGGGAAGTTCAGGTCCATGCTCTTCTGATTATAGTCCTGAATCGGCGAGATCTCGGTCAACAACTCCTGCAACCCCTCGTTGAGGAACCACTGGAACGAGTCGAGCTGAATCTGCACCAGATTCGGCGCGTCGAGCACAGAAGGGATCCGAGCGTAGGAGCGTCGTTCGATGCGACCGTTGGCGATAGCCCGCTCGACCGACGATGTCGAACTGGCTCCCTTACCGGTAATCGGCTGCTTGATGTCAATGACCATGCTCGCTCCTTCTATACTGAACCGAGACGGGACGGGGCTATGCTGCGTGCGGTGAACCTGCTCACCGTTACGGGAAGGGAGATGCATCAGTGTGCAAACCGCCAGAAAGGCCCCACCAGCGTTCGGACCGCCGCCACCGAGTCAGGGACGGCACCGTCGCGAGAGAGACCTCTAGCACAATGGCAAGCGCACAGACGCGGCCACATTCTGTTGTACTACACTGTCGGAGAACCATCGTTGCGAGGGGTAAAGAGCAACACAAATGGGGAGTCCCTTGCGTCTCCCTCGTGAATACCAATTTCGCCTGCTTTGGTCGCTGTGCCACACCACCTTATGCGACCGTGTTAAGAGTCTTCCCGCCTACCCACGCAGCAAAGAACAAGTATACGCTCATGGGGCATCCCTGTCAAGGGTGCCGCACAAGCGTACGTGGCGAGCCGGATCGGGGTGTTCAGCCGAGCGCGGGGACGAAGTCGGGGAAGCGGTTTTCGATCAACGCACCGACGCGCGCGATTAACTCCTCGAAACTGATCGCCTGCAACATGACGTGTAGGCCGCGCGCCTCGGCGGCGCGGGCAAAGCGCTCCTCATCCGGGAACGAGCCGCTCGCCACCACCAAAATCGGGCAGTCTTGTAATTGCAGATCCTGGCGGAGGGCATCGATGAAGAGGAAACCGGCGGACCGGATCTCAAGCGCATCGATGATCAGGAGTTCCGGCTGGAGACGGCGCAGCGTCTGCGCGATCTGCGCGATGCTACTACTGAGGGGTACCGACGCGACGGGTCGATTCATCAACCCCAGTTGCGCCGATAGTCCGTGGCAGAAGAGCGAGCGCCCGCTCAATAACACGATCACTGATTCCCCCTCGCGTCCTGGCCCGACCCCCTGCGTATCGGTCGGGGTAGTGACGGCGTGCGACCGCAGCGTCATCTCATACAGTATGCGTGTCGGGGGGCGATCAAAGAATAGCGAGGAAGGGGTGAATGGCGAAGGTACTTTCGACAGCGGATATAGGCCGATGGGCCGGTACTGGGTCAGGGTATGACCAGGGCGGTAAGGGGCGACCAGCCAAATATTTCAACACCCCACCCGGCGGTGTGCAACTAATCCTCGCCATGAGGTGTTTCAGGGCACAGTGGCATCCGGTTGGTGATGCGGCAAGATGACCATCCCGCAGTGGATGGGTCGCACATAACGAGGAGCGCGCAAATGGATCTTCAGTTGCAAGGCAAGGTTGCCGTCGTCACCGGCGCTAGCAGAGGGATCGGTCTGGCGGTCGTTGCGGCCCTGGCCGAAGCGGGCGCTAAAGTTGTTGCTGGTAGTCGCACCCCGGGCGACGCGCTTACCCGACTCGCCGAACGCTACCCGATCATCGCGATGAAGATCGATCTGTCCACATCGGACGGCCCTGCCACGCTCATCGAGCGTGCGATGACGGAATTTGGCGCACTCGACATCCTCGTGAATAACGTTGGTGGTGGTTTCGCGCCACGGTTGAGTGGCTTCCTCGGTATCACCGATGAGGATTGGCAGGGAATGCTTAACTTCAATCTGATGAGTGTGGTACGCGCTAGCCGCGCGGCCCTGCCGCCTCTGATCGCGCGTGGCGGCAGGATCGTGAACATCGCTTCGATCAATGCTCGCCTGCCGCAGACACCAGTGATGGACTATTCGGCGTCAAAGGCAGCCGTACTCAACCTTACCAAGGCACTGGCCGAGGAATTCGGCCCGCAGGGCGTATGCGTCAATGCGGTATCGCCCGGCCCGGTGCGTACTTCGCTGTGGGAGGGTGTAGGGAGTTTCGGCGCGGTCTTTGCCCGGTCGATGGGAACCGATACCGACGGTCTGATCGCGAATCTGCCGGCGCAGGCGGGGATCACCTTGGGGCGCTTTGTTGAGCCAGAGGAAGTCGCGGATGTGGTGCTTTTCCTGGCGTCCGATCGGGCGCGGATGGTGACCGGAGCGGACTACGTCGTCGACGGTGGTACGCTCAAGACTATCTAGACGCTGGCCTTCCTGATCGTATTGCCGCCGTATATCCGCTCCTTGGCGGGAGAAGCATGGATCGCAACGGACATCCAAGCTATCGGTGGGAGGCGAGCGAGGGGCACACCGCGCTCGCCTCCCGGTTATTCCGCCGGGATCGTCTCGTCCGGGCGCGGGCCGGCGTCGCTCATGTCGGTTTCGCCGAGGCGACGCAGCACGCGCACCTCCAGCGGCCCTTGCACCAGCACCTGGCAGGAAAGGCGCGTGTTGGGCGACAGTTCCTGCTCGCGGGCCAGCCGGGTGTGCTCCTGGGCGGTCATCTCGCCCGCATCCCCATCCAGAACCTCCACGCGGCAGGTCGTGCAGCGCGCGTGACCGCCGCAGCGATGCAGGATATCGATCCCCGCGTCCTCGATCGCCAGGACGAGTCGGCGACCCTCCTCGGCCTCGAATGACTTGATGCCCTGCGCCTCGATCCGAACCATCGGTCACCCCTTTCCATTATCGCTGTCGCAGCCATCGTGCCGATCCCTACGCTCGGCAAGAGCATTGTACGCGAGCCGCGCGCTGGTCGATGTTGCGGATGGACGCGATTCCTGCCCCGCACGATTGTGCGGGACTATTCGGGCGCTTTCGTCGGGCACCGCCCGCGATGCGCCGATAGAGGTGACGAGATGCGCGTACGATCGATCACGCGACCTCGATCGCCGTCAGCCACTTGATCCACTGGAAGCCGCGCCGCTCGGGCGCGACGAGGCGGAGCGGGAAACCGTGAGCATGGGCGAGCGGTTCGCCGCCGACGTGGGTGGCGAGGAGCGCCCCGCGCGCCTCGGCGAGTGGTAACGGCCAGCGATGCCCGGTCGTGGAGACGAACCAGACGGTGGTGGCCTCGGGGGCGGGCATCGCCGTGTCGAGGAGGGCGCTCACGTCGAGCCCGGACCATTCGCGGGTCGCATAGATCCCCCCGGTGCAATCGATCGTGGCGACCGTCGTGCGCTCCCGGCGCAGCGCGGTGTGATCGATTTCGCGCGGGTGGGCGACGCGCCCGCCGACGCGCAAGCGCCAATTCGTCAGATCGAGCGGCGCGGGATCATCATCGATGAACGCCGTCACGAAGAAGCCATTCGGGGTGCCATAGTCCGCCTCGCGCGAACCGGTGAAGCGCCTCACCCCCGCCCGCGCCTCGGTGCGCCGCGCGCCGAGCGCGAGGCCGCGCCACAGGCCGAGCGCGAGCGCCGCAGCGATGCCGAAGCCGATCAACCTGCGTCGTCCCGCGAAGTCGCGCAACGTCGGTTGTCGCCCCGCGCGTCGCCAGCGGATCGCGACGTGGCCGATAACCAGCGGGATCGCGCCCAGTCCGAGATACCAATGGACGACGATCAGCGGTAGACCCCATTCGCCCGCCCACGGACCGCGCGCCAACGACCACCCGAGCACGGCGGCGAGTATCCCGGCGGTGATGAGCAGGAGGAGCAGCGCGAGGGCGACACTCGCGCGCTCCCGGGCCATACGCCCGCGCCGCCGCAACGAGCGCCAGACGATCCCGCCCTTCGGGATGAGCAGCAGCAGGAAGGCCGCGCCAGCGACGCGATGGGCCTCGAAGAGCACCGCCGTTCGCGTCCCGTTGGCGAACAGGCTGAGGACGCCGCTGCCGCCGAGGATGATGAGCACCAGCAGGAGGAGCGCGTTGATCGCGCGGTCGGTGAAGATGTAGCGCAGGCGCACCGGCAGGCTCGCTTTCTCTGCTGTATCGGCGGTGCAACGGACCGAACAATAGTACACGATACGCCGTGATCGGCTGATCGACGGGATGGCGATTCTGCCCGCCGCACGGCGACTCCGAGCAGAACGCGCGCAAGACGCTGGCGATCTGCGATTATGCCTACGTCACGGAAAGCGGACGGAGCGGCGTGGAAGGGCGCGGTGCCGATCTCCTCGTGAACGCCGCGATGGTCGGCACCTATCGCGGCGGCACGGTCGCCCCGCTGCAGGGATAGGAGGTGGGGACCGGGGGACGTGGGCCCCAGAGACGCAGAGACGCGGGGTGAAAAGGGGGAAGGGGACGGTATTTCTTTCGTACTTCGTCGTTCGTACTTCGTACTTTCTCGTCCACTCGCCCACTTTGCCCACTGGCCCACTCTCTGACTACCGACTACTGACTACTCACCCGGAGGGATCATGAGCGGCACCGAGGAACGGACCGGCGAGGCATTCGAGTTCGCGGAGCGGTTGACCGTGGTGGGGCGCAAGCTGCAACCGGGCGAGCACGCCCCCGCGTTCACCCTGGAGCACTTCGACGCCGATGCCGGGGCGATGCGGCAGGTCGGACTCGCGGAGAGCGCCGGACAGGTGCGCCTCCTCAACGTGATCAACTCGCTCGACACGCCGGTCTGCCACGCGGAGACACGCCACTGGGAGCGGTTGCGCCAGGATTTGCCGTCGAACGTGGTCGTCTACACGGTCAGCATGGACCTCCCGTTCGCGCAGGCGCGCTGGCAGACCAGCGAAGGCACCGCCCACGTCGCCCTCTCCGCGCACAAGGATGAGGCGTTCGGGCGCGACTATGGCGTGCTGCTCAAGGAGTGGCGTCTGCTGCAACGAGCTGTCTTCGTGATCGACTGCGCGGACACCCTCGCGTATACCGAGTACGTGGCCGATCAGATGACCGAGCCCGTACTACGCTGCGGCGGTCGCGGCGGCGCGACAGGCCGCCGCGCGCTAACCGCCGCAGCACGGCATAAAGGAGGGCGGCCCCGACATCGTGCCGGGGCCGCCCTCCTTGCGGGTGACGCTTTCGCCGCCCGCGCCGCTACTTGGCCGGGGCGAAGCGCTCACCGCTCTGCTGCGCTTCGCCCGCGCGCGCCTGCGCGCTTTCCTGCTGCTTCACGCTCTTGTTCGGCAGGAAGAAGCCGGTCAGCGCCGCCAGCGCCGTCCCGACCGCGACGATCAGGAAGACGTAGTGGAATGCGCCGACCCCGGCCTGGATCGCCAGATCGGCGGGGGGCGCGGTATTGGCGGCGCGGGCCTGGCTCGCCAGATTCGTCGCGCGATCGGTCGCCCCCTGGATGAAGAGGGTCGAGAGGACCGCGATCCCGATCGAGCTGAAAATCTGCGCGGTCGCGTTGAAGAGCGAACTCGCCTTCGGCAGCGCCCGCCCGGTGATCTCGGAGAGCGAGACCGTTTGCAGGGGCAGATTCGACCAGCCGAAGCCGAGCCCGCGGATGCCGAGGACGACCAGGAAGAAGAGCCAGCCGCTCGTCTGTGTGGTGAAGGCGAGCAGCACCGAACTGACCGTCAGCAGCACCATCCCGATCAGCACGAGGATGCGCGGGCCGATCTTATCGTAGACGCGGCTCCCGATCGTCAGGGCGATGGCCGACGCGATCCCCTGTGGCATCATGTACAACCCGGCCTTGACCGCGCTCAGGCCGTGCAACTGTTGCAGGAAGAGCGGCACCAGGAAGAACGAGCCGAAGACGACGCCGCGCACCACCCAGGTCATGACGGTGGCGATCGAGAAGGTATAGAGCTTGAAGAGGCGCAGATCGAGGACCGGATCCTTGGCGAAACGCAGCTCGTAGACCGAGAAGAGCGCCAGGATCACCAACCCCACGACCATCAGCGCCCAGACCAGCCAGTAGCCCCACCCGTGGATCGCGCCGTTGCCATCGCCCTGACTGACGAGGCTGAAGGCGTAGACGATGCAGATGACGCCGATCATCGAGAGGCTGAGGCCGGTCCAATCGAAGCTCCCTCGTCGCGCCACCCTTTCCTGCTCCGTCGGGCGCTCATCCGGGTGCATCACGCGCAGAACCAGGAAGATCGCCAGGATCCCGACCGGGACGTTGATGAAGAAGATCGACGGCCAGGACCAGCGGCTATCGGTGAGCAGGCCGCCGATCGTCGGCCCGAAGGCGGGGGCGAGCAGCACCGGGACCGCGACCAGTCCCGAGGCGGCGGCGCGCTCCGCCGAGGGGAAGGCGGCGAAGGAGATCGCCGTCGCGAGCGGGAAGAGCATCCCGCCGCCGATCCCCTGGAGGACGCGGAAGGCGATCAACAGCGTCTCGCCCGCACCGCCGATCTGCGGCGCGATCCCGCAGAGGAGGCTGCCGATGGTGAAGATGGCGAGGGCGATGATGAACACCCGCTTCAGCCCGAAGCGATTGCCGAAATAACCGCTGACCGGGATGACCGCCGCCTGCGAAAGGAAGTAGCCGGTGATCACCCACTGGATCGTATTGACATTGGTGTTAAAGGTCCGCTGCATGGCGGTGAGCGCGACGTTGACAATCGTACTATCGAGCACCGCCATGAAAAGCCCGAGCGCGGTGGTGAGGGCGATCGCGTACTTGTACGGCAAGTTCACTAACGGTGTCCTTTCTCTTCGTGCGTCTCGGGGACACGAGGTCACAACGATACCGGTCGTGGCGATCGTCTCGGCGTGCCTGTGGGTGAACTAATGGGAAGACAGGAGAGGGTGCCGTGCCGCGCCGCGGCGCATGCGACACAGCCGGGCGGTAGCCTGTGCTTAACCGCCTTCCGGGGAGACGCGGGAGCGCTGATGGGTATTCCCGCGTTCGCTCGTACACGATAGCGCGACCCTACCGCTCCACATCTTCGTCCGCGCTGCCCCGCATGTTGTTGAAGCTGATGAATCGGAACGCCTCGGCGTAGTCCAGACCGCGCGCCTGACCGGCCTCGCGCGCGAAAGCACGCAGGAGTCGTGCCGTCGCCTCGGGATCGGCGACCTGGCTGCGGTGCCGGGCCATCGCCGCCACCTTGCGCTCGATGGTAGCGCTGATGTCGATCCAGCGGTTCGGATTCGCCGGGCTCGCGAGGTAGATATCGTCCACGTTGTGCGGCTCCAGACCCTCCACGAGCAGTTCCGGGAAGGTGAGACGATCGCGCGCCGCCGGGAAGATCGCCGCCAGCGCCGCCTCACCGGAGGCGCGGTGGTCGGGATGCTGGATGTAGGAATCGCCGACCCAGAAAACGGTCGGATCGAAGCAGATGACGATCTCGGGCCGGTAGCGCCGGATCTCGCGCACCAGATCGCGGCGCACGGCGATAGTCGGCTCCAGCATCGCGTCCTCATAAGGGAGGAAGACGACATCCTCGCAGCCGAGGGCGCGCGCGGCGTCGCGCTGCTCCTGCTGGCGGGTCTCGATCAGCGCCTCGGTGGCGATCGTCGGGTCGCTGGAACCCTTGCTCCCATCGGTGATAAGCACATAAATCAACTGCCGCCCCGCCGCCGCCCAGCGGGCCAGCGTCCCCCCGGCGACGAATTCCGGGTCGTCGGGGTGGGCGAAGATCGCCATCACCGGCCCGCCGCCGGTCACGCCGTAGTCGTGTTGCTGCTCGCTCATCGTCGTCCTCTCGGTAGCGGTTCCGCGTCGCCGTAGACAACAGTCGGGGTGGGCGGTCTATTCCTGTCCGTGCGGGGCGGCATCTGTCGAGCGCTGCCGCGACAGCGCCCGTTTGGGGAGTGGGCCGTGCCACTTCCCTCGCGGGTGATGGTCGGTCGTCAGTTGATCATCCCGTCGGCTCTTTTCCGCATGGACCGCCGCACGCGGTAATGTCCCGAATCGCTGCGGGATCGGTCCGAAATATGCTTCCCTGACAGGGTTCCTGTGGTATTGTATTCCCCGATAGCAACTGGCCGGAGCGCAGCGGGTTATGGCCCTACGATAGCCGACAGGCGGCGTTGTCAGGAGGCGGTGATATGTCCAGGTCTCGGCTTCCCTGGAAGCTCCTACTCAGCGTTCTTGTCGCTCTCGTAGTCCTCTGGGGCTCGCTGCTCCTCGTCCCTGTATCGAGCGTCCAGGCGGTTGACCCGACCGCGACCCCCACGCCGACCGCGACTGTCACCCCGACAGCAACCGCAACTGGCACGCCAACGACTACGGCTACGGTAACACCGACACCGACCACGACGATCGCACCGACACTGACATCGACGCAGCCTGTCGCGACCGTCAGCCCGACGACGATCGCCTTCGGGAGCGTGCCGCAGGGCACCACGAGCACGAATCAGACGGTCACGCTGACGAATACGGGGGGAGTCAACCTGACCTTCCTGACAGCACCCGAACTCAAGGGTGGCGAGGCCAATGACTTTGCGATCGGGCCGAATAGCTGTGGCACCGCCGCATCGCTGGCGCCGGGATCATCCTGCACCGTGGTCGTGCGCTTCACCCCGGCGCAAAACGCCTTTGGCAACCGTTCCACCACCCTGCTCTTCCGCGACAACTCGGTGACGGGTAGCCCGCAATTCGTGCTCTTGAGTGGCGTGGCGACCACCACGACGCCGACCGTTGTCACCAGCCTCGGTATTAGTTTCGCCCCGACGACGGTGAGTTTCGGCGCGCAACCCGTCGCCACCATCAGCGGTTCGCAGTTCGTGGTCGTGACGAACACCGGAGCGGGGAATCTGATCATCACGTCGATCGCGAAGTCCGGCGGCGATACCCAGGACTTCTCCGCACCCTCTACCAACTGCATCACCACCCTCGCGCCGGGCGCGCAGTGCCAGCTGAGCCTCACCTTCACCCCGCTCGTGAGCGGTAATCGGGCGGCGACGCTCATCGTCACCGACAATGCCCCTTCGGAGGGCAGTACGCAGGTGATCGTGGTCAGCGGCAGCGGCACCGGTGCCGCGCCGCTCCCACCGACTACTCCGACAGTTGCGCCCCCGCCTCTCCCGACGCCTGTGCCGCCGCCGCCGCCGCCGCCAACGGTTGCGGCACCGCCCACCCCGACCACACCACCGGCACCGAGTGCCTCGCCGACAGCAACGCCGCTCCCAGCGACCCCGTCGATAACCGCGACGGTTTTCCTGCCCGGTCTGCCGAATACCGGAGCGGGTCCGCAACAGCGGGATGATAACGGGGCAGTCGGTTGGCTCGCCGCCCTGGTGTTATTCGCCCTGGCACTCGCCCTCGTCCTGGCACGTCAGCGCTGGCCGCGCAAGGGCTAGGCGGGAGCCAACGGCTGGACCGCTGGGACGCGGCACCTCCCGGTAGTCGGCCCTGCCGGACCCTTCCCGTCCGCGCCCGGATCGCCACCAGATCGAAACGATGCCCTGATCCCGCACGATCGCCAGCGTCAAGCCGCCGTTGGTGATCTATTCCTCGTGCGCGTTTGTCTGTGTACGCATCATGCAGATTTCGGCGGAGTACGCGCCCGGTTCGCGCCGTGAGCCGCGCGTGACATCGCACGGCGCGCGGCGTATGGAAAGAAAATGGGGCATTGTCCGGCCACCGTGTGCGAAATCCCCCATTTAGCTACTTCCTTTTTACCTGTACGCGGTGTATGATGGCCTCAACTTGTACGGACGATCGCGCGACGCGATCAACGGACCCGCGCGGCATGGTGGCGAGCATCCTCGCCGCGCGATGAGGCGCGGCACGAAACCAGGAAAGGGCGAGGCAATGGTGCGGCGATCGGTTCGGGGACGATGGGTGAGCGCGGCGCTCGTTCTCGCGGCCCTCTTGCTCGGCTTCAGTCCGCGCGGCGGCAGCGCCGCAGAGTGGGCACCCCCCGCTGCGGTTTTCTTCTCGCAGACCGGGCACAATGTTGAGGAGCCGTTCCTGACCTTCTGGCGCGATAACGGGCGCAGCGTCTTCGTCGGCGATCCGATCTCCGAGCCGATCGTGCAGGGTGACCTGACGGTGCAGTATTTCACCAAGGCGCGTCTCGAAGCGCGTGGCGGCACCGTCTCGCGCGGCGCGATCGGGACCGAGTACCTGACGAGCCTGGGTGTCAACCTCAACGAGCGTCCTACGCGCCCGCGCCTGCTGCGCGGCAACGAGTTCGACGAGCCCTCCACGACCCCCTACACGCGCATCGCGAACATCACCCTCCCCGCTGATTCCGCCGACCACCGTTTCTTCCCGGAGAGCGGCCACACCCTCAATTCGAGCTTCAAACTGGCCTGGGAGAACAATGGCGGACTCGCGCGCTTCGGCTACCCGATCAGCGAAGAGCTGAACGAGCCCAGCCCGATCGATGGCAAGTCCTACACGACCCAATACTTCGAGCGCACGCGCTTCGAGTATCACCCCGAGATCAGCAACAATTACAGCGCCGTGCTGACCCCGATCGGCGAGGCGGTCGCGGCGCTGCACAACGTCAGCACGGCGGCGATCGCGCAGGGGGGCAACCCGACCTATGATGAGGCGCTCTTCGTGCCGCCCGCACCCCCGGCCCCGACCGCGAGCCGCCCCGGTGGTGCGCCCGGTGGGGCCAAGCTGATCGATGTGAACCTCTCGAAGCAATACCTGACCGCGTTCGAGGGGAGCACGGTCGTCTACGAGGGCTACATCAGCAGCGGCGCGAGCGGACACGATACCCCGGTTGGCACCTTTAACGTGTTCAGCAAGCTCGCCTCCGATGACATGCGCGGCCCCGATCCGAACTTGCCCGGTGGCACCTACTTCCAGCCCGATGTGCCGTGGGTGATGTACTTCGCGGCGGGCGGCTATGCGATCCACGGCAACTACTGGAACGGCGATTTCGGCACCCCGCACAGCCACGGCTGCGTCGGCGCGCCGGTCGGTGCGGCCTCCTTCCTCTACAACTGGGCACCGATCGGCACGCCGATCTATATTCACCACTGAGTGGGCCTAGTGGGCCGGTGATCGAGCCGGAGAAGAATAGATACGCAGGCCGGGACGCTGAATTGTTCAGCGTCCCGGCCTCTTCCGCTTACCCTCGCCGTTCAAGCGGTGGCGACGCGCGCCCAGGTGATGATCGTCGTGCGGGGCCGTGCGTCGTCGCCGCTCGGTGTGGTCCGCAGGATCAGGTGTTCGTTGCGGAACTCCGCCAGCCGTTCGAGATCGGTGCCGACCCAGCCCGGCCACAGGCTGATCTCCACATGGTGGATCACCCGATCGCCGAGGAAGGTGTAGCGCCCGGCGTAGGAGAGGTACTCCTCGAAGGCGCGCGCCTTCTCCGTCGTTCCCTCGCCGCGCCGGGGCTCGTCCGCGAGTGGTGTGCGGTCGCCGTGCATCACCGTGGCGGACATCCGCCCGTCCCCTGTGTAGAGGATGTAGCCGACCGGGGCGGGGCCATACGGCAGTCGCACACGCCCGTCGCCGTCGTGATTCTCGAAGGAGACGAGTCGCCAACCGCCGACGATGCTACGCTGCTCGGCCATCGGCATTCCTCCATCCGCTCGTCGTGTTGCCCCTCTGGCAGCCCTCGCCTATGCCACCAGACATTCAGTGTGCCGATGCATCGGGCAAGGTGTACTTTTCCGCCGCCTCTTGCACCTGCGCCTCCGCCGTTTGCCGCGCGCGCAAACGTTGCTGCACGCCAAAAAGAAGGTTGATCGCTTCTAGCGGCGTGGTGTCCACCAGATCGAGCGCCGCGATCTCATCCAAGATCGCGTTCTCGATATCGGCCATGCGTGCCGAGGGTGGCATCGGTACAAGCGTGGGTGCCAGCGGCGGCGCGGGTACAAGCATAGGCGCGGGGATCGGTGTCGGGGGAGATACGGCTTCAGGGGGCTGTGGGGCCGTTGACGGCGGCGCAGCGGGGGGCGGGGTCAGCGCGTAGCCGCCCGCTTCCTCCGCGATCTGGCGCAGCGGCACGGCGTTCGCTTCGAGATCGCGCAGCAGGAGGGCGGCGCGCTCGGTCACCGCGCGCGGCAACCCGGCCAACCGCGCGACGTGGATGCCGTATGAGCGCGCCGCGCCGCCCGGCGCGATCCGGTGGAGGAAGACGATTCCATCGGCGTCCTCGCGCACGGTGACGTTGCAGGCGCGCAGGCGCGGCAGCGCGTCGAGCAGGGCGAGGAGTTCGTGGTAATGCGTGGCGAAGAGACAGCGCGCACCCAGGCGATCGTGGATATCCTCGATCACCGCGCGCGCGATCGCCAGCCCATCGAGCGTGCCGGTGCCGCGCCCGATCTCGTCCAGCACGATCAGGCTGCGCGCGGTCGCGTGGTGGAGGATCGCCGCCGTCTCCAGCATCTCCACCATGAAGGTGCTCTGCCCCGCCGCCAGATCGTCCTGCGCCCCGACGCGCGTGAAGATCCGGTCCGCGATCCCGATCCGCGCCGACTGTGCGGGGACGAATGCCCCGATCTGCGCCAGCAGGACGATCAGCGCGATCTGCCGCAGATAGGTGCTCTTCCCGGCCATGTTCGGCCCGGTGAGGAGCATGATCGCGCCGTCGCCGTCGAACTCGTCCGCGTCGAGCGCGATGTCATTCGGGATGAAGGTGTGCCGCTCCACCGCCGCCTCGACCGTTGGGTGCCGCCCGGCCACGATGTGCAGCCCGCGCCCCTGGTCCAGTTGCGGGCGGACGTAGCCCTGCCGCTCGGCGACCTCCGCGAAGGTCGCCAGCACGTCGAGCTGGGCGAGTGCGGCGGCGGTCGCGAGGAGGCGCGGAGCCTGCACGGCCAGTTCGCCGAGGACGCGCGCGTAGATCGCGTCCTCCACGCTGTTGATCTGCCCCTCCGCGTCGGCGATCCGCGCCTCGAACTCTTTCAACTCGGGGGTGATGAAGCGCTCGCAAGAGGTGAGGGTCTGCTTGCGGATATAGTCGGGCGGCGTCAGCGGCAGGTTCGGATTGGTGATCTCCAGGTAGTAGCCGAAGATCTTGTTGTAGCCGACCTTCAGCGACTTGATCTTCGTCCGCTCGCGCTCGCGGCGCTCCAGATCGGCGATCCAGGTCCGCGCCTCCCGGATGCCGTCGATCAGCCCATCGAGCTCGGCGTCGTAGCCGGGCTGGATCCGCCGCCCCTCGTTCGCGCCCGCGATCGCGCGCCCGACCAATTCGCCCGCCTCCGCGCACGGATCGAGGCGCTCGCGCAGCGTGACCGTGAGGGGGGAAACGAGCGGTGCCAAACGCTCCCGCAATTCCGGCACGATCGCGAGGGTCGCGCGGAGGCCGTGCAACTCGCGCGGCCCGATCGTCCCGGCGATCGCGCGCCCGGTCAGCCGTTCCAAATCACCGACCCGGTCGAGGAGCACTCGTGACTCGGCGCGGAGCGCGGAAGCAGCCAACAGTTCCGCGACCGCATCGTGGCGCGCGCCGAGCGCCGCCAGATCGAGCAGCGGCTGACTCAGCCAGCGCCGCAGGAGTCGCCCGCCGCCCGCCGTCTCCGAGCGGTCGATGACACCGAGCAGGCCACGCCCGCCCGGACCACCACGCCCGCTCCGCACCAGTTCCAGGTTACGGCGCGTCTGCGCGTCGAGGGCCATGAAGTCGTCGGTGTGGTAGGTGGAGAGGCCGCGCAACCCGCCGAGAAGACGCGGGTTGTACTCGCGCAGGTAGTCGAGGATGGCGGCGGCGGCACCGCAGGCGAGCGGCAAGTCCTGGCAGCCGTATCCTTCGAGCGAGGCGACCCCGAAGTGTGCGCGGAGCGCCGCCGCCCCATCCTCGCCATCGAACGGGGCGCGGTCGCGCACGGTGCCCGTTCGACCATTCGGCAGGGCCGGTGCCTCGCGCGACACCAATATCTCGGCGGGGCCGAGGCGCCCGAGTTCCGCCGCCAGCGCCGCGTCCCGTTCCGGCCCGCGTAGCGGGGTCACGGCGAATTCGCCGGTCGAGACATCGACATAGGCTAGCGCCGCCTCGCCGCGCCCGATGTTCACGGCGGCGAGGTACGTGTTCTCGCGCTCGCGCAGGAGTTGCGGCTCGATCAGGGTGCCGGGGGTGATGATCCGCGTGATCGCGCGCTCCACCAGGCCATGCCCGGCTTCGCTGACCTGCTCGCAGACGGCGACACGATGCCCCTTCGCCAGGAGCTTACGCAGATAGGTGTCGAGCGCGCGCAGCGGCACCCCGGCCAGCGGTACGCGCCCGGCACGCCCGAAATCCTTGCTGGTGAGGTGGACTTCGGCGTCGCGCGCGACGATCTTCGCGTCATCGTCGAACGTCTCGTAGAAGTCGCCGATCTGGAAGAACAGGAGCGCGTCGGGATACTGTTCCTTGAGGTCCAGGTATTGGCGACGTGCGGGGGTGACCATGCGACTCTCGGCGCTCCCCTCGGTGGTGTGCGTAGTAACTTGCATAATGCTAAGTGTACCATCGCGCGCGATCGGCGGGCCGTTCACTCATTGGCATTCGCGCTGGGGAGGTATACAGGTATACGATCGCTACCTCAAAAAGTGATGCGAGCGTAAACCTCGCTGAGTGGTAGTTGGCAGCCAACGGTGGTCAGGTCAACGATGCTTGTCAGGGAACGGTATACGCGCAGGCGCAACTCGCCATCCTGCCCGAATGGTGAAGTGCTCCACGCGCGGCTCATCCTGTGCGAGCAGCAGATAGTGGCGCAACGAAGGGATGAGTTGGTAGCGACGAAACTTCAGCCCACGGTCGTATCGTTGTGTGGAAGGGGAAAGCACCTCGATAATCACCGCCGGATTGAGGAGCGTATCCTGCTCGCTGTCTTCTCATTCCGATTCGCCGCAAACGACCGTGATATCGGGATAGGTGTAGATGCCGAGCGTACTAATCTTGACTCGTATGTCGCTTGGATATATAGCACATGGGCGTGTGCCAGGTGCATTGTTCAGGCTCGTCAGGGTTCTGGAAATGATGAGATTGTGTTGCCGGCTCGCGCCGGCCATCGCCGTGCAACAGCGGTCTATGGTAAGCAATGGTTGTCGGTGAAAGCGCCGCATTCTCCGATGGTATCGGGCAAGGCTGCCGGACAAGGCGAAGGAGATGAATGAGCAAGCCAATATCGCGGACTGCGGCCACGCAGCAAGATCTCGGTGACGGGCTGGTGCTCCGCTGGGCGACCGCGGCCGATAGTGGACGCCTCGCCGACTTCAACGCCCAAGCCTTCCGCAACGAGGAGGCGGATGCGCCGCAGGCATCGACTCGCGCCACCATCCTGGAGCTGATGAGTGGGCGGCATCCGCTCGTCGGGGCGGAGGACTTCGCCTACGTGGAGGTGGAGGACACCGCGACCGGCGCGATCGTCTCCAGCGCCTGCCTGCTGCGCCAGCGCTGGGAGTACGAGGGCATCCCTTTCGCCGTTGGTCGCCCGGAGTACGTCGCCACCGATGCCGCCTATCGCAATCGCGGACTGATCCGCGCCCTCTTCGCCGCATTGCACGAGCGGAGTGCCGCGCTCGGCGATCTGGCGCAAGGGATCACCGGCATCCCCTATTTCTATCGCCAGTTCGGCTACGAATACGCGCTCGACCTCGAAGGGGGCCGCGCCCTTCTCCCCGCGACGCTCCCCGCCCTCCCCGCCGGTGAGCCGGAGCCCTACACCCTGCGCGACGCCACCGCCGCCGAGCTCCCGCTGATCGCGGCGCTCTACGATCGGGAACGGGCCGGGTACGCCGTCTCGGCGGCGGTGCCGGACGACTACTGGCGCTACGCGCTCCTGCCGTTCAGCACGGCGGCGCATCCGGGTGGCGAATTCGATCGGAAGTGGTGGCTGCGCGTCATCGTCGACAGCGCGGGCGCGGCGTGCGGTTATGTCCGCACCGGGACGATCCTCTGGGGCGACACCTTGTATGTCTGGGATCTCGCCGTGCGGGAAGGGGTGCCGTTGCGCGCCGCCGCGCTCGCCACGCTGCGCGCGCTCGTCGCCACCGGGCCGGAGCTGATCCGCGCGACGCAGGCGACCGGCCAGCAGGATGCCCGGTTCGCGCGGATCATGCTCAACCTCGGCGGCGAGCACCCGCTGTATGTCGCCCTTGGCGCAGGGGTCGCGCCGTTCGTCAGCCCGCCCTATGCCTGGTACGTGCGTGTCGCCGATCTTCCGGCTTTCCTCACGCTGATCGCGCCAGCCCTCGAACGGCGTCTCGCCGCCTCCCCGCTGTCCGCCTGGAGCGGCGAGGTACGCCTCGATTTCTACCGTGGTGGGCTGCGACTGACCTTCGAGTCGGGGCACCTGGCGGCGGTCGTGCCCTGGCAACGCCCGATCTGGGGCGAGCGCCAGCACGCCAGCTTCCCGCCGCACGTCTTCCTGCAACTCCTCTTCGGGCATCGCAACCTCGCGGCGTTGAGCGCCGCCTTCCCCGACGTGCGCGCGAGCGAGGAGATCGCCGCGCTCCTCGAGGCCCTCTTCCCGCAGCGCCGCTCGCTGGTGGCGATGCTCGACTAGATGGTGTGTGCTGCCAGGGTTTAGCCGCGATCGCCCTGCGTGTAGTGCTGCGTTTCGCAAGCGGCTATAGGGTGTGGCCCTCCCTCGCTCCTCGGATGGGGAGCGGGGGTGCCGCCCGCAGGCGGCGGGGGTGAGGGCCGCTCCCCCACCAGCGATGATGAAACGGAGCACGTAGCGCGACTTTCCTTGACAATGCCTTCGTCTGGGAGTGCAATCACGCCGCGCCGGAACAGCGCCAGGTCTCTGGTGCCGACCGAGCGCATGACGATGCCGTACGTCGCCGACCCACCCCTCCCGGCGACCATCCTCATCTGCCGCTCGGCCTCGGCGCGATCGACCTCGCCAACACCTTCCGCGAACTCCGCGCCCGTACCTTCGCCGGCCCCGCGATCCCGGGACTCGGTGGCCTGTCGATCCCCAGTGGCTACGGGCGCGACACCAACGCTGCGCCGATCGCCTCCAGCCAGTTCCTGACACACGCCCGCGCAACGATAACCGCCGCACCCCGGTAGCAGGCGCGGCGCTGCTTTCACGCTATTTCGTCGTTCGTCGTTCGTCAGTGTCGCGCTTCGCCCTCGGTGAGGCGCGCGATCATCTCATCCTGCCCCTGCGCGATGATCGTCTTCAGTTGATCGGCGCTGTGCGTGGTGAAGTCGCCGCGCCCGCGATTGGCGACGCGGATCGCCACGTTGAACGTGAAGCCGATCGCGCGCTGCTTCGCCCGCCACCAGCGGTGCAGATCGTCGATCACCGCGAGCGTGCCGGTCTCCACGCGGATCAGCCCGACCGCCACCCCGGCATCCCAGGTCAGCGTTTCCTCGTAGGCGATCGTCGCGTCCGGCTTCGCGGTGACGACCGCGACCGTCTCCCCCAGGAAGACCGGGGGCATTTCCAGATCGAAGAGGTAGCGCGTCGCCGACATCGTTGCCTGACTCCTCGGTGAGGGTTCCCCCGCAGGGCGGGCATACGCGCCGCCGACAGATAGGCGTATGATACCGCATAGCGATGTGCGGGCGTCCGCCAGCTGGGCGTGATGCGAGCGGAGCGAGAGGGTGAGCATGACGCAAAAAGAAGCGAGCAAGACGGCGCTGCCATACGGCCTCTGGCCGAGCCCGATCACCCCCGCAGGGATGGCGGGCGGGACGCGCCTCAGCGATGTTGCCTGGGATGATGATGACCAGACGCTGGTCTGGCTCGAAGGGCGCGGCGACCAGAATGTGCTGGTCGCGCAGACCGGCGACGATGCGCCGCGCGACCTGACGGTCGGCCTCGCGGTGCGGGCGCGCGTCGGCTACGGCGGCGGCGACTTCGGCGTCGCAGGGGGCATGGTCTACTTCGCGGAGGCCACGTCGGGGCGACTCTACCGGCAGGCGCTCACGGCGGGGACGGCCACGCCACTCACCCCCGCGTTCGGCCACGCCGCCGCGCCGACCGTCTCGCCCGACGGGCGCTGGCTCCTCTATGTCCACTCGGTCGACCGCGTCGATCGGCTGGCGATCGTCGACACGGCGGGCGCGCGCTGGCCGCAGATCGTCGCCGAAGGGGCCGACTTCTCCATGCAGCCGCGCTGGAGCCCGGACGGCGCGCGCGTCGCCTGGATCGAGTGGGATCACCCGCAGATGCCGTGGGACGGCACCCGCCTGCGCGTCGCCACCGTGCGCCCACCCGCGCAGGCGGGGGGCTTGCCGACCCTGGACGACGTCCACACGATCGCCGGGGACGCCGACACGGCGATCTTCCAGCCGGAGTTCGCGCCGGATGGCCGCGCCCTCGCCTACATCTCCGACGAGAGCGGTTGGAGCCAACTCTATCTCCATGACCTGACGACGGGGACAAGTCGCGCGCTGACCGAGGGCGCGGGCGAGATCGGGCAGGCGGCGTGGGCGCAGGGGATGCGGACCTACGCCTTCGCGGGCGATGGCGGCGGACTCCTCTTCCTCCGCGCTGAGGGCGGTTTCCGGCAGCTCCGATATCTCGACACGACGACCGGCAAGACGGGTCGCCTGGGGTTGACCGAGTACGACTGGATCGAGCAGCCCGCGATCACGGCAGATGGCATGATGCTCGCGGCCATCGCCTCCGCCTCCGCGATCCCGTCGCGCGTGGTGACCGTCGCGCTGCAACCGGGCAGCACGCGAATCCGCGCCCGCGCCGCCGGGGAGACGATCGCGCCTGCCGCGCTGGCGACCCCACGCCCTGTCACTTGGGAGGTCGATGGCGCGACCGTCCACGGCCTCTACTACGCGCCGACCAGCGAGCGCTACAAGGGTATGGGCCTCCCCCCGGCGATCGTGCGCGTCCACGGTGGCCCCACCGGCGCGACGACCGCTGCTTACAACGCCGCTGCGCAGTTCTTCACCTCGCGCGGCTACGCCGTGTTGGAGGTCAACCATCGCGGCAGCACCGGCTATGGGCGCGACTATCTCCGCGCGCTCCGTGAACAGTGGGGCGTCGTGGACATCGCGGACACGGCGGCGGGCGCGCGCTTCCTGGCCGATGCGGGGCTGGCCGAACCCGGTCGCCTCGTGATCATGGGCGGCAGCGCGGGCGGCTATACGGTCTTGCAGACCCTCGTCACCCACCCCGGCCTCTTCAAGGCGGCGCTCTGCCTCTACGGCATCGCCAACCTCTTCACCCTCGCCACCGATACCCACAAGTTCGAGGAACGCTATCTCGATTCACTGGTGGGGCCGTTACCGGAGACGAGCGCCCGCTATCGCGACCGCTCGCCGATCTACCACGCCGACCGCCTCAGCGACCCGATCGCGATCTTCCAGGGCGCGATCGATCCGGTGGTGCCGCCCGCCCAGGCGGAGTTGATCGTGGCGGCGTTACGGCGGCGCGGCGTCCCGCACGAGTATCACCTCTACGCGGGCGAGGGACACGGCTGGCGTAAGCGCGAGACGATCGCCACTTTCTGGACGGCGGTCGATCGCTTCCTCAGAGAATATGTGCTCTTCGGATAGTGGGGCAAGTGGGCGGAGTGGACGAAGTGGGCGAGTAATGAAGGATAAAGCGAGGGTGTGGTGAGCGAGAACATTGGTGTAGGTGACGACATTCGCAGGCCACTCGTTACTGACCCACTGGCCCACTGGCCCACTATCCGCGATGTGTTTCTGGCCGCACGGCGGATCGCGCCCTACGTGCTGCGGACGCCGCTCGAACGCTCGGCGGCGCTGTCAGCGGAGTACGGCGCGGAGGTCTGGCTGAAGCTGGAATGTCAGCAGCGCACCGGCTCCTTCAAGCTGCGCGGCGCGCTCAATCGCCTGCTGACACTGTCCGGCGAAGCGCGTGCGCGCGGCGTGCTGACCTGCTCGGCGGGGAATCACGGCCTGGGCGTGGCGGAGGCGGCGCGGCTGACCGGGATCGCGGCGACGATCGTGGTGCCGCAGAACGCCTCGCCCGCCAAGATCGCCGGGTTGCGGCGCGCGGGCGTCGAGACGTTGCTGATCGGCGCGGACTACGACGAGGCCGAGGCGGAAGCGCCCCGGATCGCGGCGGCGCGCGGCCTCACTTTCGTCTCCCCCTACGACGACCCGGCGGTGATCGCCGGGGCCGGGACGGTGGCGCTCGAAATCCTGCTCGATCTGCCGGACGCGGGGACGATCGTCGTGCCGGTCGGTGGCGGGGGGCTGGCCTCGGGGATCGGCGTGGCGGCACGGACGCTCGCGCCCGACTTACGCACGGTCGGCGTGCAGTCGGAGGCGTCGGCGGCGATGGCGGCGTCGCTGGCGGCGGGGACGATCGTGCCGGTCGCCTCCGATCCGACCCTCGCGGACGGGCTGGCCGGCAACATCGCGGCGGGGTCGATCACCTTCCCGCTGGTGCGCCAGCACATCGAGCGGGTCGAGACGGTCCCGGAGACGGCGATCGCCACGGCGATGCTCACCTTCCTCGATCGGCACCACCTCATCGTGGAGGGCTCCGGCGCGGTCGGGCTGGCGGCACTCCAACTCGGGCGGCTCGCCGATGCGCCCGGCCCGCTCGTCCTGATCGTCAGCGGCGCGAACGTGGCGACCGCCACCCTCTCTCGCCTGCTGGCCGAGCAGGGAGAACACTGACCCGCGCGGTGTGATTTGTGACATACTCTTGCGGCGAGAGTGGTGTGATCGAATCGTGGGCGGCACCGCTGATCCCGATGAAGACACACGCTCCGAGTCTGTTCAGCGGGGTCGCGGGGGTAACGATGAGGAGACGTTGATGGATACGACAGCGCGCGCGATCGTCGTCGGCGGCGGGATCGTCGGTACGGCGACCGCCTACCGGCTGACCGAAGCGGGCGTGCCGACGGTCCTGCTCGACGCCGGGGAACCGGGACGTGGCACCAGCGCCTCCAGCTTCGCCTGGCTCAATTCGGCCCACAAGCACCCGCGCGCCTACCACGATCTGAACGTCGCGGGGATGGCCGAACACGCGGCGCTCGCGGCGGAGTTCGCCGACGCCCCCTGGTATCACCCGGTCGGCGGGCTGAGCTGGGCGCTGACCCCCGCCGGACAAGAGGAGCAACGGCGCGACGCCGCGCGCCAGGATTCCTGGGCCTACCGCTCGGAGGCGATCTCGCCGGAACGGGCGATGCGCGAGTTGGAGCCGGGTCTCCGCCTCGACCCGGCGCTCGTGCCGGAGGTCTGGTACACCCCCGCCGAGGGCTGGGTCGATGTCCCGGCGCTGATCCGTCAGCTGCTGGCCCGCGCCGAGGAACGCGGCCTGGTTGTCCGCGCGCACAGTGCGGTCGCGGCGATCGAGCATGATGTCGGCGAGCGCGTGACCGGGGTGGCGCTGGTGGGCGGCGAGCGCCTGCACGCGGCGGCGTTGGTCAACTGCGCCGGGCCGCGTGCCGACGCGGTCGCGGCGCTGCTTGGTTGGGATTTGCCGTTGGAGCGCCTGCCGGGCTTGCTGACGGTGACCGGCCCGCTGACCCCGCCGTCGCGCCTCGTTTGCCACGCTGGCGATATCACGTTTCGCCCCGATCCGGGCGGCGGCCTCGTCCTCGCGCACGCGGAGGATCTCGATCGCACCGTCGCCGCCGACACACCGCTCGCTCCCCCGCCCGCCGCCTGTGCCGAGGCGTTGCGCCGGACGGCGCGGGCCTATCCGGCGGTCGCCTCGGCGGGGATCGCCTCGGCGCGGATCGGCGTCCGCCCGATCCCGCGCGACGGGGTCTCGGTCATCGGGCGTGTCCCCGGCTGCACCAATGCCTACGTCGGGGTGACGCACAGCGGCGTGACCCTCGGCCCGCTGATCGGGCGGCGCCTCGCGGCGGCGCTCACCGGCGATGCATTCGCCCCCGATCTGACGCCGTTTTCCCCGGCCCGCTTCGCCACGATGGTGGCCCCCGCCCTCCCTGGCTGACCGCCGATCTGGCAATCCGCACAATGCCCTGCCACAGTCGGCACTTGTGCATGCTGTCCATTCGGGCGATGTGCTATACTGCTCGTTGCTGGACGGGGGATAAAAGCGCGTGGCGAGGCTTGCTCGTGCGCGTGGTCGGTCGCGCATTGTGCCGCGATAGAGCAATCGGCACAACGGCGCGAGAGCGGGAAGCGAAGAAGAGCGATGGCACACCTGGAGATTATCACCGAAGGCGATCCGCGCTTGCGCCAGAAGGCGGTCAAGATCAAGCGCGTCGATGAGACGATCCGGCGTCTCGCCGAGGACATGTACGAGACGATGCTCGAAGCCCCCGGTGTCGGCCTCGCCGCGCCGCAGGTCGGGGTGCTATTGCGACTGATCACCGTCGATGTGCCGGATGACTATATCGAAGAGGGTGAGCCCGGTGCGTCGCTGATCCTGCTCAACCCGGAGATCATCAAGATGACCGGGAAGCAGTCGGAGCCGTCCGAAGGCTGCCTCAGTATTCCCCACTGGGTGGGCGATGTGCCGCGCGCGGCGCGCGTGGTGGTCAAGGCGCGCGACCTCGATTTCCGCGAGATCCGGATCCGCGCCGAGGGAATGGTCGCGCGGGTGCTGCAACACGAGATCGACCACCTCGATGGCATCCTCTTCACCGATCGGGTCGTCGATAAGAAGTCGTTGCGCTACCTGCCGCCCCAGGCCGATGGCGAGCCGAGCGCCCAGGAGAAGGCGCTCGCGGAATAATCGTCGCGCGGGTTGGCCTCGTTGTCAGTCCGGTGCCGCTTGGGCGACGCCCTCGCTGTTGCGCTCGCGCCTGTTGGCGGACCGTCTTCGTTATCAGGCTCGCTCATCTTGATAGCTGCCACGATCGAGGTAGGAGGCCGATGAGCACACACCTGTCTGTCGTGGCGCGCGAGGCTGTATGAATATCGTCCTGCGCGATCTCCTGCGCTGGTCCGAGAGCCCCCTCTACGCGACGGCGCTGATCGCTACCCCCACCGCCGAGCGCGAGGCGGCGCTGCTCCACCCCGAGCGCACCCTGAGCTGGCCGGTGACGATGCGCGCGACGCCGCCGATGCTGCCCCACGTCGAGGCCGGGGCGATCGTGCTCCTCCCCGCGCAGATCCTGGCCGAGGTGCGCCCCTTCCTGCCCGGCGCGCTCCACGAGTTGCGGCGGCGCGGGGTCGCGGCATTGGTGATCGACCCGGACGCGACGTTGGGCGTCGCCATCGACGATCTCGATCTGCTGCGCGCGCGCGGCGGCGTCACGCCCGATCTCGAACTGGTGCTGACGCGGCTGATCAACGCGCGTCGCTCGCGCCTCTACCGCCGCGTCAGCGAGATCGATCGCGCCCTCACCGAGGCGACGCTGTGCGGGCGCGGGGTCCAGGATTTGCTGCGGATCGGCGTCGCGCAGGGGGGGCGTCCGCTCCTGCTGCTCGATGAGCGCGGGCGCGTGCAAGAGGCGTCCGCCCCACCGGGGGAGACGCTGCCCTCGCGTCCGCCCGCCCTGCCGCCGGGGATCGAGACCGCGTCGGCCCCGCAGCCCGATCCGCTCCAGGGGGCCGAATGGCTGCTCGCGCCGCTGGATGGCACCACGCGCGGCTGGCTGGCGATCTACGGCGCGCGCGGCGCGCTCGATGAGGCGGATCGGCTGCTGGTGTCGCGCGTCGCGGCGGCCTGCGCGCTCGCGATCGCCCAGACGCGCCGCACGCGGAGCCGACTCGCCCCGGCGCGACGTGCCGCGCTCGTCGCCGAGCTGCTCAGCCCCGCGCTCACGCTCGATGAGCGGGCCGATCGGGTCGACATGCTCGGCCTGGAGTTGGCGACCGCCTTCGCGGTCGTCGCGCTCACCCCGCGCCATGCAGGGCCGGAGACGGAGCGGGCCTTGCTGACCGCTCGCCGCACGCTGACCGCGCGGATCGCCCCGCACGCCGAATACGACGAGTTCACCGATGAGGCGGGCGGGCGCGTCGTCGGCCTGGTCCACACCGCCCGCTCGGAGGCGCTGCCGCGCGTGGCACAGGCGTTACGCGCGGGCCTGGTCGGCGCGGGGCTGAACGGCGCGGTCGCGGTCGCCCTCAGCGCGCCGGTCGACGATGTGGCGCGCTTGCCGGAGGCGCAGCGGCAGGTGCGGTTCGCGCTCGCCGTGCTGCGGAGCAACGGACGTCAGGGCCCCTTCGCCGACTGGAACGTGGTCGATGATCTCGGCCCCTATGGACTGCTCTATCCCCTCTGGGGGACGCCCGAGGCGGGGCGCTTCGTGGCCGGGGTGCTCGGCGATCTCCCGGAGCACGACACGCGCTACGGCGGCGAACTCCTGCCCACCCTGCTCGCCTATCTGCGACAGGGAGGGGCAGCCGGGGCGGCGGCGGCGGAGTTGGCGATCCACCGCAACACGCTCACCTACCGACTCCGGCGCATCGAGGAGATCTGCGGACGCTCGCCGCTCGATCCGGCGCAGCAACTGGCGATGCACCTCGCCGCGCTCCTCTACATGCTGCCGCATCCCGAGGAGTAGCGCTGCCCGCTCGGGGCTGCGGCCGCGTTGGCGACACCATCCCCGCGCGGCGCGGGTGCGCCGGACGACGAGACGGCGCGCGAAAATGACAGCAACGAGTTAAGGAGGACCGCATGGCGGCGGGAGCGGCCAAACGAGAGGGAAAAGGCGAGCCGAGTGTCGCCGATGTGCTCGCGTGGGCGCATGAGGAGCGGGTCGATTTCGTGAACATGCAGTTCACCGATGTGATGGGCATCGTGAAGAGCGTGACGATGCCGCTCTCTGAACTCGAGGATGCCCTGACGAACGGGGTCTGGTTCGATGGTTCGGCGATCGATGGCTTCGCGCGCGCGGCGGAGAGCGACATGTTCCTCCTGCCGGATCGCGCCACCTTCGCGATCCTCCCCTGGGAGAAGGGGGTCCATTCGACCGCGCGCCTGATCTGCGATGTCTACACGCCGAACGGCGATCCCTTCCCCGGCGATCCGCGCGGCACGTTGAAGCGGCAGCTGGCGCGACTGGCGAAGCTCGGCTACGGCTATCACATCGGCCCGGAGATCGAGTTCTTCCTCTTCCGCAAGGAGGGCGATCAGATCTCCCCCCTCCCGCACGACCGCTCCGGCTACTTCGATGTCTCCACCGGGCTCGCGTCGGACGTCCGCAAGGACATGATCCTCGCGCTGACCGAGATGGGGATCGTCGTCGAGCAGGCGCACCACGAGGGGGCGGTCGGGCAGCACGAGATCGACTTCCGCTACGCCGACGCCTTGCGGACCGCCGATCAGGTCATCACCTTCAAATACACCCTCAAGGCGATCGCCCAGCGGCACGGCCTGCACGCCACCTTCATGCCGAAGCCGATGGAGGAGTGGAACGGCTCGGGGATGCACACGCACCTCAGCCTCTACCACCTCGATGGCGGGGCGAACGCCTTCGCCGATGCCGCCGATCCCTACGGCCTGTCGCCGGTCGCGCGCCAGTTCATGGCGGGGCTGCTGCACCACGCGCGCGGGATGTCGGCGGTTTTCGCGCCGCTGATCAACTCCTACCGGCGACTCGTCCCCGGCTCCGAGGCACCGGTCTATGTCAGCTGGGCCAACTCCAACCGCTCCGCGCTGGTCCGCGTGCCCGCCGTGCGCTCGCACAAGCGCCAGTCGACGCGGGTGGAATTGCGCTGCCCGGACCCGTCGTGCAACCCCTACCTGACCTTCGCGGCGATGCTCGCCGCCGGACTCGACGGGATCGAGCGCGACCTGCCCCTGTTGGAGCCGGTGGAGGAGAATCTGTACTACCTCACCGAGGACGACCTGGTGCGGCGCAACGTCGAGCACCTGCCGATGACGCTCGGCGAGGCGATCACGGAGTTGGAGCAGGACGCGGTCGTCTGCGACGCGCTCGGCCCCTACATCGTCCGGCACCTGGCGGCGGCGCAGAAGCAGGAGTGGGCCGCGTTCCGCCGCCACGTCAGCCAGTGGGAGCGCGATCGCTACCTCGAACTCTACTGAGCAGCGTGCCATACGGCGAGAGGGCGACCTGTGTCCTCCTCTCCGCTGCACCCGAATAGCCCTTGTCGTTGTCTGTTTTGCACAAAAGTCGATTCAGAAGCATGGCAAATTGCTGATTGACTTCCCTGCGACCCGCCTGTATCCTCTCTACAGGTCAGGCGGACGCGAGGCACGAAGAGTGCGACGCCACCGAGGATGCAGGCAGCGCATGCCACAGATCGCGCGCCGCGACCGCGCAACAACGCCTACTTCTCCTCCCCCACCCTTCCCACAGCACGGCCGCCGCCCGTAAGGGCGGCGGCTGTGTGTCTACGAGTAGCCAGTAAAAAGTAACCAGTGGTCAGGAAGAGTGCGCTAGCGCTGATGCTGTGGCCCGTGCCTTGCGCCCGCATCCCCGATCGGCTACCGTCACCATGATAAGGTGACGCTGTGCTATGCACTGATGGTGTAATATGTACACCAACGTGCGTCGCCCACGCGCTGGTAGGGGAGGGAAGAGATGGACCTTGGCGGCACTGTCCTGCGCGTGGCCCTGGCCCAGATCAATCAAACGGTCGGCGATCTGGCCGGGAACACCGCGCGGATCATCGCGCGGATCGCGGAGGCGCGCGACGGTGGCGCGCACGTCGTCGTCTTCCCGGAATTGGCGATCACCGGCTATCCCCCGGAAGACCTCCTGCTGAAACCGTCGTTCCTCGCCGAGAATCTGCGTTGCCTGCGCGAGATCGCCGCCCAGACGCAGGGGATCGTGGCGATCGTCGGCTTCGTGGACGTGGCGGAGGATATCTACAACGCGGCGGCGGTGCTGGCCGATGGCGAGTGGGTCGGCACCTACCACAAGCGCTACCTGCCGAATTACGGCGTCTTCGACGAGGATCGTTACTTCCTGGCCGGGGATACCGCGCCGGTTTTCCGCTTCGGCACGGTGCCGGTCGGGATCACGATCTGCGAGGATATCTGGTATCCGGTCGGCCCCGCGACCTTGCAGAGCCTCGCGGGCGCGCGGCTGATCATCAACATCAACGCCTCGCCCTACAGCCAGGACAAGTGGCAGGCGCGCGAGCGGATGCTGGCGACCCGCGCCGCCGACAACGATCTCTTCGTTGCCTACGTCAACCTCGTCGGCGGGCAGGATGAGCTGGTCTTCGATGGCGGCAGCGTGATCTTCGACCCCGACGGCCACCCGGTCGCGCGCGCCCCGCTCTTCAGCGAGCATCTCCTCTTCGCCGACCTCGATCTCGGCACCGTCCTGCGCGACCGCCTGCGCGACCCGCTGCGCCGCAAGGAGCGCCTGCTGCGCGATCTGCCGCCGGAGGATGTGCCGACCGTCCCGCTCGCGGCCTTCCCGCCCCGCGTCGCCGATCCGGCCCCGCTCCCCGGCGAATCGCTCGTCGTCCCGCTCCCGCCGCTCGCGGAAGTCTACGGCGCGCTGGTCCTCGGCACGCGCGATTACGTTCGCAAGAACGGCTTCGCGCGCGTCGTCCTCGGCCTCTCGGGAGGGATCGATTCGGCGCTGGTCGCGGCGATCGCCGTCGATGCGCTCGGGGCGGACGCCGTCACCGGGGTTTCGATGCCCTCGCGCTACTCCTCGCACGGCTCCAGGGATGACGCGCGCGATCTCGCCGAACGTCTGGGCGTCCACTATCTGGCGATCCCGATCGAGGGGACGCACGCGGCGGCGCTGGAGATGCTGCATGAGGCGTTCGAGGGGACCACGTTCGGGCTGGCGGAGGAGAATCTCCAGGCGCGCATCCGGGGCAATATCCTGATGGCCCTCTCCAACAAGTTCGGCTCGCTCGTCCTCACCACCGGGAATAAGAGCGAGATGTCGGTCGGCTACGCCACGATCTACGGCGACATGGCTGGGGGTTTCGCGGTGATCAAGGATGTGCCGAAGCTGCTGGTCTTCGCGCTTTCCCGCTGGCGCAACGAGAATGGCGGCGAGGTGATCCCCCCCAGCACGATCCAGAAGCCCCCCTCCGCCGAGTTGCGCCCCGATCAGGTCGATACCGATTCGCTGCCACCGTACGCGGTGCTCGACCCGATCCTCAAGGCGTATGTCGAGGACGACCGCAGCGCCGCCGAGATCGTCGCCGATGGCAACGAGCCCGAGTTGGTGGCGCGGATCATCCGCCTCGTCGATCTGAACGAATACAAGCGGCGGCAGGCCGCGCCCGGCATCAAGATCACCGGGCGGGCCTTCGGACGCGACCGCCGCCTGCCGATCACCAACCGCTTCCGCGACACGCCGGTGCGTGCGGCGACCCCGGCGAGCTGAACCTGATCAGGGGCGGGGCCGACCGCAGCTTCCCGACCTATCGGTGCGCCATACGGCGTGTGCAACGGGCGTAACCAACGTTCCCAGGTGACGTTCTATCGTCGACAGCGATACGCATAAGGGAGGGAAGCGATGGGTCGTCTGCGCCTCGCCACATCGATCGTTTGCGGAGTCGCGCTCGGCCTGGTCGTGTTCGGCCTCGTCGGCGCGGCCTACTTCGCCCCGCCGCGCGAGTACAGCGCCTTTCGCGGCCTCCAGGTGCAGGGCGCGAGCGGTGGCCCCGCGACGACGATCCTCCCCCGCCACGGCCTCTCCTGTGCCGATGATCCGCGCGATCTCCTCACCACCACCTGCCGCGCGACCGTCGGTACGACGCCGCTGATCGTCACGATGACCCGTCCCGCAGCAGGGCGCTGGGCTTTCTCCTCCTGCACCGCCACCTACGGCGAACGGAGTACGTCGTGCCGCGCCGGATTCCCGCCCTACGCCGTGATACGATGGCGGAAGCCTCGGTATCGCCCCCGCCGCCCTCATCATCTCGCGCCCGGCGTGGTCGCCGGAAGGGTGGAACGAGGCGATGTGGCGTCGCGCGTTCCTCGCGCTGGCGGCGCTGATCGGGCTCGGCCTCGCGGCGCTGGCGTTGAACGCGCCGCTGCCACGCCCGCTCGGTCGCCTCACCGTTGCGCTGGCGACCGGCGTGACCACCTTCTTTCTCGCCGCCCCGTTCCTCGGTTTCGCGCTGGACGCCCTCGGCTATATCGACTGACGCCGCCGTATGGCTATGTGGGTAGGACCATCTTCCCATACGCCGATGGACCGCCGTCTCTAGTCCCCAGCGTGCCGCGCCGCTACAATCTACAAGGGTGGATCTAGCCGCCGGCTGCCGGATCGCGCTGGTGCGCCAGTGCGGGATGATCGAGCAATGGGAGAGCGACAGTGGTTTATGTGCAGCTACCGGTCACCACAACGTCCGCGCCCTGCGCGCGTTGCGAGCAACTGCCGTCGAAGATCCCCGATGGTGGGCGGCTCTACCTCTGGTTCCCGCTCGGTCACACCCTCGGCAAGGCGTTGAATGGGTTGCACGAGGCGGATATCGCCTACGAACGCCTGGACGATCGGCAGAGCGTTCTCGTGACCCTCGCCGCCGGACAGCTCGCCCCGCTGCTGACGCATTTGGAGGCGGCGTTGAGCAGCCAGGAGCTGCACGATACGCAATCGCTCTTCACCACCGAGCCGGGTCTGCCGCGCCTCAGCGCCATTGCCCATGTGACCCCGCTCCAGCGGTTCATCGGCATGGTCCAGTCCGATTGGCTGCACGATCTCCTCCAGGAAGAGCGCGTCACCAGCCACTTCCAGCCGATCGTCCACGCCGCCGATCCGACCCGACCCTTCGCCCACGAGGCGCTGCTGCGCGGCCTCGATCCGGCGGGCGAACTCATCCCGCCCGGTCGACTCTTCGATGCCGCCCGCGACGCGGGGTTCCTCTTTCAGCTCGATCTCCTCGCGCGGCGTACCGCGATCTATGATGCGGCCCGCAACGATCTGACCGGCTGTCTCTTCATCAACTTCAACCCGACCGCCATCTACGACCCCACCTTCTGCCTCCGCACCACCGTCGCCGCGATCGACGCCACCGGTTTCTCGCGCGAGCGGATCGTCTTCGAGGTCACCGAGTCGGATCGCGCGCAAGACGCCGGACACCTCCAGAAGATCCTGACCTTCTATCGCAGCGCCGGTTTTCGGATCGCCCTGGACGATTTCGGCTCGGGCTATTCCTCGCTGAACCTGTTACACCAGCTCCGCCCCGATTTCCTGAAGCTCGATATCGAGTTGATCCGGGGCGTCCACGCCGATCCGTACAAGGCACTGATCGCGCGCAATATCCTCGAAACGGCGCGCGGACTCGGGCTACAAACGGTCGCCGAGGGGATCGAGACGCCGGAAGAGTTGGCCTGGGTCCAGGCGCACGGCGCAGACTTCGTGCAGGGCTATCTGCTGGGGCGACCGGCGAGCGCCCCGCGCCGTGGTGCGATGCCGGGCGATACCGCCGCCACCACCTAAAGCTTAGCGCTATTGGTAATCCCGCATAGATTGCCCCTCTGGCGCTTGCCCGCCTCGCGGAGATAGGCGAGGTGGACGCAAATCAGGGTGGCATAGTGGCTGAGGGCGATACCGATATACCGATTGTCCCTCAAGAATCGAGGAAGAAGCGTCGGTTTCCTCCCCTTGGTGTGGCGATTGTTGCACTTTTCATGTTTGGCTGTATCCTGAGTGGCATCCTCGGCACCGTACTTGTTCGTACCTTTATTGGGCAGTTCCAAGAGCAGCACGAGCCGGAGAAGGTTTCGGTCGCGTATTTCGAGGCGCTTCGACAGCACAACTGGACTGCGGCGCATGGTTACCTGACAACATCCTTGCAGGCATCGAATTCGCCCGCGCAGCTGGAAGCGAAGTGGGTGCAGCGCGAGGCGAAGAACGGCACCATCACGGGATTTACTGCAACTGGCACCGGTATGTCTACAAGCAATGTCGAGACAGCGGCGGTTGTGCGAGGGACGGTAGGCTACAGCAGCACCCCACCCGAAGCTTCGGTTATTTCACTGTGAAAGGAAGGAAATTCCGGGCGCATCGACAAACTCCCTTGAGTCACACATAAAAACCGATCGCCGACGCTAACAATCCCTTCGGCAGCATGATTGCGCTCTATTCTAGCCCCGTGCCGACAAATGGATATGCCCCGGCGGCCTCCCACGGGCCGCCGCGATAGCGCCACAGCAGCAGTCCCGTCCCGCCTGGTGAATGGCGTGAAGAGCGCCCGTAGCTCATCGTAGAGCGCCCGTACCTGTGCGGCGGGTACTTCGTTCTGCACGGTGACGTGCGGGCGGAAGGGGCGGCGATCTTGCTCGTTCAACCCGGGCCACCACTGTTGGGCGAGCGCGCCACGCAGCGCGACCAGTTCCGGGGCCGCGAAGCCGTAGGCTACCCCCTGTCCGAAGAAGCGGACCTCCGTGGCGCGCAGCGTCAGCGGGCCGCGCGCCGCGATCGCCGCCAGATCGTCGCGGATCGTCCCTTCGTGCGCCGCCGGGAGGTGGTGAAAAAGGGTCAGGTGCGCCCGCAAATAATTCCGCTCGGCGGGGAAGTGGGCCGCGCGCAGACGATCGAGGCGTTCCCGCGCCTCGGCATCGAGCGCGAGGGTCAGGATCAGCGGGGCCGGGTCGCGGGACGGCCCGGCACTCACGAATCCTTCTCCGGTTGGCTGCTCGCCGCGAAGTCGGCGACCCGCCCGGCGATCTCCTCCGGCGTCAGTGCGCTCCCGTCGAGATAGAGATCGGTGTGGGCGCGCGCGTGGGCGAGGCGGCGTTGCTGCGTCTCGTAGAGGCTGGCGGGCCACTCGCGGCGACGACGCGCGGCGGTGGTGGCGAGATCGACATCGAGGAAGATCAACAGGTCCGGTTCCGCGAGCTGCCAGAGGTACGCGACCCCGGAATGCTCCTGTGCCACCGCGTGCGCGTCCAGGCCGCGCGCGCGCAGATCGGCGACGAGCGTCGTTTTCCCCGCCGCGCATGGCCCGACGATCGTCAGGCGCGGCCCCGCCGCGCCCCCGTGCTGCCAGCCGCTCGGTTGTACATCGCCCCGCCGCGCCCACACCGGTGGGGCGGCGCGCTCTTCATCCCCGGCCTCGCCCATCGTTCCCCCTCGCAGCGCACTCAGAGCAGCGGGACCACGACCTCCATGCGGCGTATCGGCGGGTATTCGCCGCGCGCGCCGAGCGTCAACGCCACGACCGTCATGTCGTCCTCCGGGCGTCCCTGGTCCGCCGCCAGCGCCTCCGCCAGCAAGGCGTCGGCTAGCTCGCGCGCGCTGCTCGCGCCGCGCAGCTGCGCCGTGGCGAAGGCGAGCGGATCGAACGGGCACCCGTAGCGTTCCCCCGCATGGATGATGCCGTCCGAGAAGAGTGCCACTCGCAATCCCGGCTCCGCGTCGAACTGGTCGATCATCGGTTTCGTGTGGCGCCGGATGCCGATCGAACTCGATGATGAGGCGCGCAGTTCGTAGCACTCGCCGTGACCGAGCAGGAGCGGTGTGGCGCTATTGCGGCTGCTGATGACCGTCTTGGAGACGAGATCGACCGAGAGGATTTCGAGCGTGGCCGACACGCGCCCCTGGCGGAAGGTGTGCAGGTAATCGTGGACGGCGCGCGCTACCGCGCCGTCCCGCGCGCCATCCTTCAGCAGCGCCACCGCTTTGGCGCTGACGAGCAGGCTGAGGGTTTTGGCCGCCTGCCCATGCCCCTGCCCATCGACGAGGACGACCGACATGCCGCCACTCGGGCGTTCGAGCAGTTCGACCGTGTCGCCGCTCTCGCGGGTGGCATATTTATGCGTCTTCGCCACCGCGATCTGGATCTCGAAGGGCATACTCGCTCCGCTCTCCCCCCTTGCTGCGCGCGACGGCGGCTACCCCTCCACCTTCTCGGTGGTGCCGCCGCCGCCACCCCGCCGCCCGCCGCGCCGCGAGCGACGGCGAGCGCGCTTCGGGCGGTCCCCCTCTTCGTCGGTTACCGGCGGCTCGGCCTCGGGTAGTGCCTCCGGTTGCACCGGGGCGATCGGCGCTGTCAGGGCCGGGCGCGGGCTCGCCTCTGCACGCGGTCGGCGCGGCGGGGCTTCCCCCGCCGGGCGCTCCTCGCGCGTGGGCGCATTCTGGCGGACGGGCGGCAGCGCCGCACCCAACTCGTCGGCGGCGAAGTCGGCCACGCCGGTCCCCTCGATGAAGGTGACGACCCGCCCTTTCAGCGTCTGGATGCCGATAACCTTGCCGACGCCCTGCGGGGTGGGGACGAACTGCCCGAGGCGCGGCAGGGCGCGCTTCATCTGCGTGTACTGCTCGTTCTCGTAACTGAGGCAGCAGAGGAGCCGCCCGCAGACCCCGGAGATCTTCGTCGGGTTCAGCGGCAGATCCTGCTCCTTGGCCTGCTTGACCGTGACCGAGGGGTAGGTCTGGAGCCAGCTGGAGCAGCAGAGGGAGCGCCCGCACTTCCCGACGCCGCCGATCAGGCGGGCTTCGTCGCGCGCGCCGACCTGACGCAGATCGATCCGCACGCCGAAGTGCTTGGCGAGATCTTTGACGAGTTCGCGGAAGTCGATCCGATCCTCCGCCGCGTAGTAGAAGGTGAGTCGCTTGGCGTCGAAGCTGAACTCGGCGCGGATCGGCTTCATCGTCAGGTGGTGGTTGGCGATCTGCTCGCGGAAGGCGCGCATCGCCACTTTCGCCTCACCCTCCAGGCGCTGCACCAGCGAGACCTCGTGCGGCTCGGCGACGCGGCGAATCGGCTTCAGCGGCCCCGCGAAGACCGCCGCGCGCACCTGCTGGTCGGTGGCGATGACCTTACCCGCCTCCTCCCCCTTGCTCGTCTCGACGATGACCCAATCATCGACCCGCGCCCGGACCGATCCCGGCGCGAAGAAGCGGGTCCGGCTGGTCTCGCGGAAGCGGACCAGCACGACCGGCCATTCTTCGCCGTTTTCCTCATTCAGCGTGGCGAGGCGCTGCCCGAACGAGCAAGTGCTGCACCCACCATCGACGCTACACGAATCCGACATCTCGCTATTCCTTCCACGGCCCCGCACCGGGCGGCGGATCAGCGGCGCGCGCGCGCGCCTGCCGCCTCTCCGACCCACCCGGTTCAGGGCTGTTCTTGCCAGCGTAGGACCATCGCCTCCAGAGCCAGGCGCGGCGCGACGTTCTCATCGAGTTGGCGCAGGGCATCGCTCGTGGCGCTCGCCGCCCCGCGTAACCACGGGAGCTCGAAGCGTGCCGCCAGCGCGCGGAGTTGGTCCAGGTAATCGACGTTCAGGATGAACTCGGCGCACCCGCTGCGGATCAGCAGCAGATCGCGCCAGAGCCCGAGCCAGGTATCCAGCGCGGCGTAAACCTCGTCGCGCCGCCCTTTGCGGAAGCGATCGGTCAGGCGGTCGACGAGCGGGAAGAATTCGAGCGCCGGCCCCTGCAAGAGCCCCAGCATCGTCTCGAAGGCTCCTCGCCGCTCGGCGAAGAAGTCCGGGCGTCCGGCGGCCTCGATCGCCCAACCCGCGCGCCCGCGCGATAGTGCCGCCAACGTTTCCGCCTCTGTAGCGGTCACGCCATGCCGCCCCGCCAGCGCCGTCGCCAGCGCCGCACGCGGGACCGGGCGCACCTCCATGACCCGGCAGCGCGAGCGGATCGTCGGCAATACCGCGCCGATCTCCGGGACGATCAGGATGATGACCGCGAAGGAGGGCGGCTCCTCCAGTGTTTTCAGGAAGGCGTTGGCCGCGGGTTCCTGCATCGTCTCGGCATCCTCGACGATCGCCACGCGCCACCGCCCTTCGAGGGGGCGCAGGCTCAGATCGCTCGCCAGGGTGCGGACCGTCTCGATGCTGAGCGAGGTGTTCTTCGATTCGCGCTTGCCGGTGCTGCTCTCGGTCGCCTGGGTCGCCAGGCTCACGGTCCGCACGTCCGGGTGCGTGGCGCGTGCGATCTTGCGGCAGGCGCGACAGAGGCCGCAGGGAGCGACCGGCGCACCGCCATCGGCGCGCGGTGTCTCGCAGTTCAAGGTCTGGGCGAAGAGCCGCGCGAGGGTGCTCCGCCCGCTCTGGACCGGTCCCGCAAATAGGTAGGCATGGCCGACCGTCCCGCGCGCGATCGCCCCTTGCAGGAGGGTCACCGCGCGGTCCTGGCCGAGGATCGGCCAGGGAGCGTGCGGCGTGGCGTTGGTTGTCTGTGTCGGTGCGCTGCTCATGGTTGCCAGCTTACCAAAGAATGGGCACAACGGTGTCGCGGGCTGCGATCGGGGGTATGGTTACGCGGCGGTGCGTTTCCGGCGTTCCAGGCGCGGCGCGGGCTGCTCGAACTCCGCGCCCTGCGAGAGGGCGGCGACGACCGCCCCTCGATCGCGCGAGTTCAGCGGCGTCGTGCCCTCGGCGTTCGCCACGTCCCGCACCAGCTCCAGCAAGCCATCGATGCCGACCACGTCGATCGGCGACTCGCCGCTTACTTCCGCCAGCGGGTTGGTGAAGACAATCGCCCCTTCGACATGCTCGGGCAGGCCCGCCTCGCGCAGCGTCTCGCGCACCGCCTCCACGGCGGCATCGTTGTCGCCGGACGGGTTGCCGAGTTGCGGGGCGCTGTAGTTCATCAGCCGCCCGAGCGGATTCCCGCCCTTCCGCCAGGTCCGTTCGTTGACGATCACCTTGCCGGTGACCTCGCGGAGGGTCAGGACGAGCACGCCACTGGTGTGGACGATCAGGTGATCGACTGTGCGCTTGCCGAGTTGGACGTAGTGGATCGCGGTGTGGCGATCGTTCAGCCGCGCCAGCGCTTTGTCCACTTGCTCGTCCGGGCGCTTCTTCCGCTCGTTGCTGACGAACTTGCCGATCGTCTGGAGTCCCATATTGAAGCAGAGGAATCCGACGATCATCAGCGCGTAGGCGGCGATGATCAGCGGCGCGTTCTCGCGCTGCCACCAGACGAGCACGAAGGCGATCGCCAGCCCCACGAACCCGACCCCGGTGAGCAGGCGCCCGCGTCGTTGCTGCGCCTTGATATACCCGACATTGCGAACCAATTGCATCGTTGCGCTCCCGTTGAGAGTGGCGGCGTTCGTCGCGCCGACGCGGCCCACTGCCGGTCGATCGCGTGTAAGTGCGCTAGTCTACGTCGAGGCGACCCAGGGCCAGGCAGGCATTCTGCCCGCCGAAGCCGAACGAATTGGAGAGGGCCATCGCGATCGGCGCTTCGCGCGCGGTGTGCGGCACGTAATCGAGATCGCATGCCGGGTCGGGCTGATCGAGATTGATTGTCGGGGGGATCAGCCCTTCCTGCAAGGCGCGGATGGTCGCGATCGCTTCGAGCGCCCCCGCCGCGCCGAGGCAATGCCCGATCATCGACTTGGTGGAGCTGATCGGCACGCGATAAGCACCCGCGCCGAAAAGCGACTTGATGGCGGTCGTCTCGCTGTGGTCATTGTGCGGCGTCGCGGTCCCGTGTGCGTTGATGTAGTCGATGTCGGTCGTCTCCAGCCCGGCGTCGCGCAATGCCCAGCGCATCGCGCGCATCGCACCGCCCGCATCCGGTGGTGGCGCGGTCAGATGGTAGGCATCGTTCGAGGAGCCGAGGCCGAGCACCTCCGCGTAGATCCGCGCGCCGCGCGCCTGTGCCCGATCGAGCGTTTCCAGGATCAGGATCCCGGCCCCTTCGCCCGCCACGAAGCCGTCGCGGTCACGCTCGAACGGGCGCGAGGCCCGCTCCGGTTCCTCGTTGCGGGTGCTGAGCGCGCGCATGACGCAGAAACCGGCCAGTCCGACCTCGCAGATCGGTGCCTCGGTGCCGCCGGTGATCATGACCGAGGCCGCGCCACGCCGCAACACCTCCGCCGCCTCGCCGATCGCCTGGGTGCCGGAGGCGCAGGCGGTCGAAACGGTCGAGTTGTAGCCGCGCACGCCGAACTGGATCGCGATCTGCCCGCCCGACATGCTCGGCAGGACCGCCGGCATGGCGAACGGGCTGATCCGCATCCCGCCCCGCTCGATCATCGTCCGCGTGGCTGCTTCGAAATCCGGGAACGAGCTGTTCCCGGTGCCGAGCAGCACCCCGGCATCTTCGGGCAGGGCTTCCTGCTCTAGCCCGGCGTCGGCGAGGGCCTCGCGGGTCGCCGCGACCGCGAACTGCGAGGCGCGCGACATGCGCCGCGCATCCTTGAAATCCATGTACCGCGTCGGATCGAACGTACTCGCCTCGCCCGCGATCTTCGTCGGATAGGCACCGGTGTCGAACCGCGTGATCGGGCCGATCCCCGAACGCCCCTGCGATGCCCCGGACCAGAGTTCCGCCGCCGAATTACCGAGCGGCGAGATCGCACCCATGCCGGTCACGACAACTCGACGGGCAGCCCCACGTTCGCCGCGCCGCGCCGCGCCCGCTCCCACTTTGCCCCTCGCCCCTGCCCGTATCGGGTCTGTTGCCGTCGTCTGACACCATAGACAAAGGAAGCGGAGGCGAGCATTCCATCGATGCCCCGCCTGCCGCCGCTTCAGGAGTGTAGCATAGGAATTGAGACCGTCGCAAACTGCTTTTCCAGGCGTGGTATACGCTCTCGCGCCTATCCGGCGCATCGTCTACAATGATGCTGCGGGTGACAGGGTGGCACGACGGGGGGAACGGGCGCGATGGCGGAGAAGGGCGGCGAGGGCAAGCGCTGTCCCTGGTGCGAGAGCACCGATGTGGAAATGGTACAACGCGGCTTCGCGGGCAAGACCGATGGGAACGACCAGTATTTTCGTTGTCGGCAGTGCGGCAAGACGACCTGGGAGATGGTCAGCAAGACGGCCCAGGAAGTACGCATCGGGCGCTATCAGGTCGGCAAATCCTTCACCGAGCGCGGCGACCGCTATGTGATCCGGCGCATCCTCAAGGTCGGCTTCAACGAGCACCTCCTCTATCTCAAACCCGCGCCTCTGCCCGAACACGAGAATGCCGGTGATGCCCAACAGGGGAACAGCGCCACCGAAAAGCCTTAGGGCTGCGTTTCGCGAGCGCTTGTCGGGCTGGCCCCACGCCGTCACCCCGACACGTATTCGTGAAACGCAGCACTTAGTTGGCGGTTTCGGTCGTGCCATGCTGTGCGCGTCGGATCGCCGCCGTCAGGTCGTCGCGCAGTGCGCCCTCCACCGCCTCCATCGTCGTGTCGATCGCCCCCTCCGCCACGCGCAGCGCCTCCGCCGCCCGGGTGAAACCCGCCGCCTCCGCCACCGCACGCGCCTTCCCGATCCGCCCGAGCGCGGTGTCGAGCTGGCCGAGGATATCTTTGGCCGTCTCCGGTGCCGGTCGTCGCTGTCCGTGATCTGCCTCGCCGGTCATGGCCTCACTCCCTCAAGAGTATTCACCCGTTGCTCATCGGCACCCCTCCTATCGTAACAAACCATTTCGGGTCGTGGGTGGTGTACGTTTAGTAGTTCTGGCACAATACGTCGCTTTTGTCTTGTGAGGATGTTACAATCCGGTCGGGTGGCAATGGCGCTACCAGGAACGCTATTGGGGAGGTCGATGATGACCATGTTCAAGCGCATCATGCGCGCCGTTAAACCGCAGTCCGGGCTCCATTCCAACTTCGAGAACTATTACAGCAAGCTGCTCGGCGCGCGCGTCGGGGATACCGGCCTGCCGTCCGCCCGCGAGGCTCAGCGCGATCTCGATAATACGCTCCGCCTGCCCCGGTACTACAACCAGCTCTAATCACCAGCCACCATTCAGCAAACAACTCGGATGATCCCGTGGAGGGGGCGCGATTATCGCGCCCCCTCCGTACAGCAGTGGCGTCGTAACCGTAATGGTATAAGTCTTGCGATGTGTGAGCGGGATGCGTCATAGGCCGAAATCGTCGCCCAGACGCTGAGCAACAGCAGGCTATTCGAGAGCGCGAGGAGCGAACCGAAATCCGGCCATGATCAAAACCATCCTGATCGTTGATGATGAAGAATTTATCGTCGACTTGCTGGCGACCTTGCTCGAAGACGAGCATTACCGTGTGTTGCGCGCCTACGATGGCGAGCAGGCGCTCCTGGCCGCGCAACGTGAGCGCCCCGAACTGATCATCACCGACATCATGATGCCCCGGATGAGCGGCACCGAACTTGCCGCGCAGCTCCGCGCACAGGAAGAGAGCGAGGCGACGCCGATCATCCTGATGAGCGCGGTGCGGAATCCGATCAGCATCCCCAACACCATCTACCTGCCCAAGCCTTTCGATATCGACCATGTGCTGGAACTGGTGACGTTGCTCTTGCCCTCCTGAGTGGACGGTGATCGAGCACGACGCCAAGGGGCCGACGACGCGATCGCGTCGTCGGCCCCCTTACATCATCCGGCTCAGGCGACCCAGAGCCAGGAGGCGAACATGTTGGTGAGCAGCGCGAGGAGCAGCGCCGAGACGAGCACGATCGCGCCGTGTACCGGACGTCGCTTGCCGATGAGGGCCAGCACGATGAAGACCGGGAAGAGGGCCAGCGCGAAGCGATGCATCGACATCAGCGGGTGGACCGCCGAGGGCGACCAGAGCGGCAGGATGATCCCCGCCGCCAGGTAGGCGCTGTACTGCAACGGCAAGTAGCGCAACGCCACGATGGCGACCACGATCAGGAAAATCGTCGCCACGAATTCGATGAAATTGCTCTCGGAGAGTCCCCAGCGCCAGTTCATATCGCGCAAGGTCGTCAGTCCGGGGTGCTGGAGCGCCTGATCGGCCCAGCAGAAATTGACCCCCGCATTCCAATCTTTCACGGCGCAGCCATTGATCGCCGTCCAACCCGCCCGCATCGTCTCGATCGGATTGGCGGAATAGCGATCCCACCCTTTCTGGGCGCTCAGCATGATCAATGGATCGTTCCAGAGATGGCGCAGATAGACCATGTAGGTCAGCAAGCCCGCCGGGACCAGCGCGACGCTGATCGGGTTCGCGCGCCAGCGGCGCGGGTGCCAGCCCTGCTGCCGGACGAACATGATCGCCAGCGGGATCAGCAGGAGGATACCGTGGCTACGGGTGAGGGCGGCGAGGAAGCCGAGCGCCCCCGCGACCCACCAGCGATTCCGCCGCGCCGCGTAGAGCGAGCCGACCGAGAGCAGGAGGAAGAGCGACTCGCTGTAGACCGCGCCGAGATAGTACGCGGTCGGGAAGAGGGCGAGGTAGAGGATGGTGCGCCGCGCCACCGCGCGCGGGAAGTCGAGCTGGAGCAGCTGATAGAGCAGGAAAAGTGCGCCAAGGAGGGCAGCGTTGGCGATCAGCACCCCCGCCAGTTCGATCTGCCCATCGAGCAGCCAGCTCCCGCCGCGCAAGAGGAGCGGGTAGAGCGGGAAGAACGCGGTGGTGGGCTTCTCGAAGTAGCCCTCCTGCGCGATCAGCGCGAACCAGTGGCCGTCCCAGTTACGCCAGGGCTGGATGAGATAGTGCTGCCAGCCGGTCAGGTCGGGCATGTAATAGCCGAGGGCGGCGACCGGCGGCAAGATATTGTTGATCTGCATCGTGATCGCGCCGAGCAGGAAGATATACACACGGCTCAGCGTGAAGACCGCCAGCGGTACGCGCACCGCATCGCGGGTCAGGAACGTGATGATCTGCCGTGCCCGCAGGCCGAGACGTGCTTGCCAGGCGGAGTGTGCTCCGTCGCTCGTGGCCTGCTTGCCCCCTTGTGGGCCATCGAGGACGGCGATGCCGCGCGGCCCCTGCGCCCGTTCTTCGCCGATATCGGTCGTCATGCCGCTTGTCTCTCCCGGTGCTATCGTGTCGTGCCGCTGTCCGCCTGTCCGCCGCTATCGTCGGCCCGGATCGCTACGAGGTGGCGAACAGGGCGCGTGGAAGGCGGCACAAAGGTAGCACCGACAGTGCCGGAGCCACAGGCGATCCTACTTGCTCACAACGCCGGGCGTCAAGAGTTGGTTCCTGTTGCGATGGCGACGCTCAGCCGAGATTGTGCGCCCCGACCCCCGTCGGCACGATCCGCAGGCACGCATTCGGCGCGGGCAACGGGTGCGCGGCCAGCCAATCCGCCGCCCGCGCCGCGCCGACGTAGCGCCCGATCAGCGTTTCCCGCGCGGCATCGTCCACGGTGCCAGCGAGCGTCGCCGTCCCCTCCAGCCGCAGGTAGGTGGACCCATCCTCGCTGAGGACGAGGACCGAGACGCGCGCATCGCGGCGGATGTGCCGCGCCTTGACGCTCTCCGGCCCGACACTGATCCACAGCGTCTCCCCCTCGCGCACATACCAGACAACCGATTGGCTCGGCTGCCCCGCCGCGTCCAGCGTGGCGACGATGGCGTGCAATGGGCGATCCAGGAAGGCGCGTTGCGTATCCGTCAGGGTGATCATAGCCTCGGTGCTCCTATCCGAACGTCGCTCGCTTCGATGGTGGTTTGATGGTAGATGATTACCGGTCGTCGATCATGCCTTGATGTGGGGCAGCGGTCGAATGTTGCGATGGCTCGATGCGGTGAGCCGCTTCGGCGCGCAGCCGCAATCCCGCCACCAACCAGCGGTGCGCGTCCGGGATCGGCGACGGGGACCAGCCCTTGAGGACGCCGAGCAGTTCCCAGTAGCGCGCGGCGCGCGGCTCGTCGTTGCGCGCGATGTCGGCCAATACGTCCCCAGGCAAGGCTGGATCGGCGCGGTCGCGTCCGCGCGCCAGATAGTCGTCGATCACGCCACGCCCGACCGCGTCTTCGGGGGTGTGGTTGTCGCGCCGGGCCGCGCTGGCGGCGGCGTAGAGAGCGTCGAGTTGCGGCGGGCGGCGCGGCGCTTTCTCATCCCCCCACGCCGCCCGCCCGATCGCGTTGAGCCGCGCGACGAACTCGGCGTCGGTGATCAGGTCGGCGAGTTCCAGCCAGGCGGCGAACTGCGCGTCGCTCAACTCGTCCGGTAATTCGAGGATCGCCGCCTGGGCGAAGCCCGCCTGCCAGTCGTCGTCCGCCGCCACCCCATCGAAGACCCGCGTCAGGTAATCATCCAGCAAGGTCTGCCGCTCGATCGCGCCGAGACGCGCGTGCGCGTGCGCGTGGTCGAAGTAGGCGAGGGTGGCCGCCTCGCCCCGACGTAAAGCGGCGCGCAATACCACGCGCTGACGCCGGATCGTCCGCTCGGTCGCCGCCAACGCCGCCAACTGCGCCCGTAGCGCCGTCGCCACCGCGCCCTCCCCCTGTCGCCCTTGTTCTCCCTGACCGCCCTGTTCTCCCTGATCGAGGAGCGTCGCGATCGTTGCCAGCGGGAAGCCGAGTTCGCGCAGGGCGCGGATCGTCTCCAGGCGTCCGCGATCGGCCTCCGAGTAGAGGCGATACCCGGCCGCCGTCGTCATCGTCGGCGGGAGGATGCCGCTATCGGAGTAGAAGCGGATCGTTTTGGCGGCGACCCCGCTGATCCGGGCCAGTTCGCCGATCTGATACCGTCGCGCATCCATTGACACCCCTTGACCTTCCCGTCACTGGAAAGTGTAGGATCGTCGTCGGCGCGTCGCAAGGGTCGCCGTACGCAAGGGCCGCCGGGCGAAGAATGCCGGGCGGACGCAAGTTGCTGCTGGCGAACAGATTCCGCTGATCACAAGGAGGAGATAGCATGGAACTATTATCGGTCGAGACGTTGAGTGGATTGCGAACCACTCTGGCCGCGCCACCGGCTGCGCGCCTCGACCAGTTCCGGGCGCTGGTGATGGAGCCGCTGCGACCGTTCTGGGGACCCTTCCTCGCGATGCCGTGGGGGGCGCGGGCGGAGCCGCAGGACGATCCGGCGCTCGCTGCGGCGCGGGTCTTCGGCTGTTACTCGCCGGAGCAGGATAGCGCCGCCGGGATCGCGGCGCTGGATCGGCTGGCGGAGGCCGGGAGTTGGGCGAGCTGCCTCGCGGCGCTGGACCGCTCCTGGCAGGCGTTGTCGCCGACGGCGCACGGCGTGCAGATCCCGACGATTCGCTACAATCTCTATCTGAGCGATCCGGCGAAGACCGACGCGCGGATGGGACATTACACCGGCGGGGGCGGGCGACCGGGCCTGGTGCAGGTGGCGGTCTGGCCGACCGACTACAACCTGCCGCGACTGGCGGCGATCACCGCGCACGAACTCCACCACAATGTGCGCTTCGCCTACGAGCCGTTCATCCCGCAGGAGGTGACCGTGGGGCAGTACATCGTCGCGGAGGGGTTGGCGGAGGCGTTCGCCGCCGAGTTGTACGGCGAAGATGCGCTCGGCCCGGTGACCGCCATGCTCGCGCCCGACGCGCGTGCCGCCATCCTGCCGCGCTTCGGCGCGGCGCTGGAGACGCGCGGCTTCGACGAGGCGCGCGCCTACATCTTCGGCGACTGGGCGACGAAGCAGTCCGGCTATCCGGCGCGCGACATCCCGGACTTCGCCGGATACGGCGTCGGCTACCATGTGGTGCGTGCCTTCCTCACACGCAGCGGCATGAGCGCCGCCGAGGCGACCTATCTATCCTGGCGCGAGATCGCGCGGGGGAGTGGTGTCTTCGCCCCGGCGGGGTGAGCATGCGTATCGTACCGCGACACATCGCAAAGATATACGCCGAGGAGAATCGCGATGGACGTGGAGGTGTTGCCCCTGCTCGCCGCGCAGCGCCGCCTGCTCGATACGGCGCGCGGCTTCGCGCGTTTCCGCGAATACCTGGACACGATGCTCGATGATGGCGGGGATGTCGCCCTGCCGCTGAGCGCCTTTAACCCGATGTCGAAGGTGCATGTCGGCGCGCACCTCGATACCCTGCTCGCCCTCGATGCGGAGGGGTTATTGCGCGAAAGTCTGGCGGCGGGGCTGGCGCGGTTGCCCGCACTCGCCGGACGCTGGCGCGCGGGCTGGGTCGTGGTGGATGACGCGCAGGGGGGCTGGACCGATCGTTACCTGACCGATGCCGACCACTGGTTCGGCGGGCTGGGCGAGGTGAAGCGCGGCTTCATGGTCGCCTACTCGTGGACCGGCGACGCGATCACCGGCGCGGGGTTGCGCGCCGAGGCGACGGGTGCCCTCTATCGCACCCTCTTCAAGGCGCGCTATGGCCTCCCCACCACCCTGCGCGGGCAGCTCACCCTGGCGGGCCTGACCGCCCGCTTCGCGGATATCGCGTATGCGACCGATGCGGTCGATCTCGCCGCGACATGCGCGATCCTGGAGCCGCATCTCGATACGATCAACCTCCCGATCCAATTCGCCTGTCTCTATGGGGATGACGCGGCGGCGGCGGTCGGCTATCCCCCGCTCGGCGTGCCACCGCACGGCGGCTTCGCGGTGGCGCTGGCCGAGGCGCGCGAGCGGGGCTGGCTGCCAGACGCGGCACTCCTCGCGTTGCCCCCTGCCTTCGGGCGCGGTGAGCCTCAGCCCTAGTGCTGCGTTTCACAAGCGGCCGTAGGGTTGTGGTTCTCCCCCTCTCCTAGACTTGGCGGGTGCCCTCTGGGCGGCGGGGTGCCGCCCGCAGGCGGGGGTGCGGGCCGTCCCTGGCGCAGACATCGGCCTGCCATGCCAGCAACGCCCCTCCCCTGCTCCTCAGTCAGCGGGGATGAGGGCGGGAGCCCCACAGGCTGATCGTGAAACGCCGCCCCTAGCCGTCGCTGCGCGCGGTCGTGGGGAGAACTTCGCGCTGGCGCGGCGCGGCCAGCATATTCGGTTCCTCGTCGATCGGCGCGCGCGTCGTCGTCGGCACAAGGGGGAAGGTCATCTTCACGACCGTCCCGACGCCGACCGTGCTGGCGATGGTCACCGTGCCACCATGCGCCTCGACGATCGCGCGCACGATCGCCAACCCGAGCCCGACGCCACCGCCGCGCCGCTCGCGCGACGGATCGACGCGAAAGAAGCGATCCCAGACGCGCGACAACGCCTCTTCCGGGATGCCGCTGCCGGTGTCGGTCACGCTCACGATGGCATCGTCGTCCCCCTGTGCCAGGGCGATGGTGAGCGACCCGCCCTGGGGGGTGTGGGCGCGCGCGTTGGCGCACAGGTTGAGCAATGCCTGGCGGATGCGATCGCTATCGCCGCGAATGGCGAGCGCCCCCTGACTCGCGAGGGAGAGTTCGACCCGGAGATCGGGCGCGAGCAGGCGCGTCTCATCGACCACCTGGGCGATCAATGTCGTCAGATCGACCGGCGTATGGGCGATCACGCGCAACGGATCGCGGTCGAGCGCGGAGAGGGTCAGCAGATCGTCCACCAGGCGACCCATCCGGGCGATCTCGCCGGACATCAGGCGCAGCAACTTCGCGCGCGCCTCGGGATCGCGCTGGTCGACCCCCATCTGGAGCATCTCGACGCCGTTGCCGAGCGCCGTTAACGGCGTCCGCAATTCGTGCGAGGCGTCGGCGATGAAACGGCGTTGTGTGGCGAGCGCGCCATCGAGCTTCCCGACCATAGCATTGAACGCGATGGCGAGTTCGGCCAGGGCGTCGCCCCCCTCCGGCACGCGCACCCGCTGGCCGAGATCGCCGCCCGTGATCGCCCGACTGGTCGCGGCCATGCGGCGCAGGGGGCTCAGCACCCCGCGCACGAGCGGCAGGGTGAGGACGATCGTGGCGATGAAGGCCAGCACGGAGCCGATCAGCAATTGATTCCGCAGGCTCTCCAGCAGGGCGTCGCCGTTACGCAGGGTGGTGCTGAGTTGGAGTACGCCGATGGCGGACTGATCGCCCCCACCCGGCACCAGCGGGATCAAGTCGATCAGCACCGGACCGCTGGCCGTTTCCATGCGCCAGTGGCGCTCTTCCTTCAGCGCCGCTACCTCGCGATAGATATCCGCATCGAGGAGCGGCGCGGTCACTTCGCCCATGCTCGCCAGGACGGGGCCGTCGCCGATCGTGGTGCCGGTGATGTCGATGGTGCGGGCGGCGATGGTGCGACCTGTCAGGGCACGCGCCAGATCGGACAACGAGTGTTCCTCAACGGTGCCGGGAGTGGCCGCCAAGACGGCGGGCGCGGCGACCTCGGGCGTGCCGCTGGCCCCCGCGACCGGGGTGGCACTGCGCGCCGCGAACGCGCGGTTATATTGGATGATGGATGGTCGTGCCGAGGTTCGCAAACCGCTCGCGGTCGTGTCGATCAGCGCCCCTTCGACCTGCTTGTAGAGGGCGGCACCGTACACGCTGAGGATCAGCGCCAGGACCGCCACCGACACCAGCACGAGCCGCCAGCGGAGGGGCAGCATGCTCGGGCGTCGCGGCAGGGCGAAGGGGAGACGTTTGCTCATGGCCGTAGCAAATAGCCGACACCACGCACCGATTGGATACGGTCATGCGTCGCATCGTCCAGCTTGCTCCGCAGGTAGCGGACATACACATCGACGACGTTGGTCTCGACCGAGGAGTCATAACCCCAGACGCGACCGAGGATCGACTCGCGCGTCAATACCTGGCGTGGGTTGAGCATGAAGTATTCCAGCAGATCGAATTCGCGCGGCGTGAGGGCGAGTGGCTTCTTGTTGTCGCTCACCTCGCGCGTCGCCCGGTCCAGCAGCAGTTCCCCAACCGCGAGGAGCGTCGTCGCGGTGACATGATGGCGGCGTAACACCGCGTTCATCCGCGCGATCAACTCCGTGAATTTGAACGGCTTCGGCAGATAATCGTCCGCCCCGGCATTCAGCCCCTCGACACGGTCCTCCACCGCATCGCGCGCGGTGAGCATGATGATCGGCACATCGCTGCGCGCCCGGAAGGTGCGGCAAAGGGTCATCCCATCGATACCGGGCAGCATCAGATCGAGCAGGATGATATCGGGGTGGACGCGCTCGAACACGGCCAGCGCATCCCGCCCATCGCGCACGACCTCGACCGTGAAGCCCTCGTACCCTAATCCCATCGCGATGAACTCACCGACCGTCTCTTCGTCTTCGACGAGCAACACCGTCGCCGTTATATTGTCCCGTTGTGCGCTCATTCGTATCGCCTCATCGCTGTTACACCGCTCGTCGCATAACAGTATGGGGCACGCCGCACACTTTGTCAGCGGGCGGGGAACGAGGCCGCGTAGTAGCGCAGATAATCGTTGATATGGCCCGCCCAGTAGGAGCCATCGTGGTTCCCTTGCCAGGCATGATACTGGTGCGGAATCCCCTCGGTGGTTAGCTGTTGCTCCAATTGCAATTGCTTGTCCCGATAGGGATCCTGGTCGCCCGCGTCGAGCCAGAGCGTCAGCGTGCGGGCGATGTCCGGGTGCGCCGCGATCAGGGCGAGCGGGTCGCGCTGCGCGAGCTGCTCGTCATCGCCGAAGTAGGCGGGGATGTCCTGGCGTGGACGGAATGAGGGGCTGTGCGCCCCCACGATGCTGATAGATATCGGCGTGATTCAGCGCGATTTGCAGCGCCCCGTGCGCGCCCATCGAGAGTCCCCCGATCGCGCGATCCTGATGGTCGGGCAGGGTACGATACTTGCCATCGATCTCCGCGACCACATCGTTCGCGACGTAGGTGGCCCATTGCGGACCGCCAGCCACCTGATCGACCCAGTAGCCCTGCTCGCCTTGTGGTAACACGATGATGAATGGCTGAATCGCGCCGCTCCCCATCAACTGATCGGCGGCCTCGCGCAGCCCGTAGCCGAGCCACTCGCGCGGGTCACCCCCGATACCGTGCAGGTAGTAGAGGACCGGGTAGCGCAGCGTCGGGTTGGAATCGTAACCAGCCGGTACGTAGACGTAATACTTGACGGTGCGCCCGAGCGTCTTGCTGGCGAAGTTAACTTCCAGCAGGCGGGAGGGCGAGGCCGGCGCCGGTGTCGACGCGATGCTCGGGGTGATGAGCGGGGCGACCGTGAGTTGCGGGAGCGGCGTCGTGCCCATCGTGCCTTGTCCGTTCGCCGTGCCGACGATCGCTTTCGCCGCAGCGACCCCGCCGACCTCCCCGATCCCGACGACGCCGATAGTAGTACCGCTGAGGACGACGAGGACGAGCGGGCCGAGATGCCGCAGGATCCGCGTGCTCAACCGCTGCATCAGCGCGCGCATCCTAGCCCTGCCGTTCCTGACGGGACAGCGCCACCCGCACCAGCGTCGGGCGCGGCAGCATACGCAGCCCGGCACCGAGCAGGGCGGCGATACGGGGTCGTAGCGTCACCACCATCCAAATCAGCATGATCCCGCCGAACTGGAGCGCCGCGTTCTGTGCGGCGGTGAAGGTGCCTGCGCCGAAGAGGTGCGAGCCGACCAGCGTCGTGAGCATGATCGCGAAGAGGTGCAACCCATACGCGAGGAGCGCGCTCTGCCCCAGGGGAATCAGCAACCAGCCGAGGCCGCGCCGGAGCGGCTGCCAGAAGTTCGTGACGAGCGAGACGGCGAAGGTGGCGACGATGGCGAAGCTGATGATGCGCCCGATCTGCTGATCGCTCTTCGAGAAGATGTGCGCGTCCAGCCACGCGGCGTCCTGCCCGGTGAGCGCGACGAGCGGGGCCATACCGTCGTTATAGCCGGCGATCGAGCCGGCGAAGAGCGACCCGGACACCACCAGCGCGGCGCGGCTGGTCAGCCAACCGAAGCGCTCCGCCAGCGCCTTGCGGTGGAACCCGATCAGCAAACCGTTGAAGAAGAGGAGTTGCCACGCCGAGAGATTGAAGACGCTGTTGTCGGCGATCGCCTAGGGCAAGGTCACCTGCTGCGGGAAGAACTGCCACAGGCTCCACAGACCCCACGACGCGACGAGCACCATCCAGGAGCGCCGCGTCGCCATCAGGTAGAGGGCACCGGCGGCGACGAAGATGACCAGCGTATAGAGCAGCAGCACATCGGTCAGGTAATACGAGCGGTGCAGGGTTAAGACGCCGATGACGAAATCGGGCAGGGTGTTGGCGGCGACCTGCGGTGCCCACTGCAACCCGAGGCGGAAAGCCAGGGCGGCGGTCGACAGCGTCAGCGTGACGGTCAGCAGGTAGAGCGTCCCCGCGCGGCGCATCGCCTTCTTCACCGCCGCGCCGAGGCCATCGCGCGCGATGGTCGCCGGGTAGACGATGCCCATTACCAGGCCGGAGATGAAGATGAACCCTTCCGCCGCCGAGGTCCAGTAGTGGTTCCCGCCGGTCAACGTGTAGAGCCACGACTCCTGTCCGCCGACATGGTCGGTGACCATCGCGACCACGGCGAGGCCGCGCAGCAGATCGAAGCGCAGGTCGCGCTTCCCGCCCGCGTAGCGCCAGGAGGCGACGATCGTCGCCAGCGCCGCGCTGATACCGTGCGATCGGTGGGCCGCTGCCCTGCCGCGCGGTGGGAACACCGTTGTTGCCATCGCCCGCTCCTCCCGACTCATCAACCGCACCGGTGTGGTGCCTCGCTATCCCGGGTCTCTCGCTATCCCGGGTCTAACGATAAGGGTCAAGGATGAGAAGAGTGCGCGTTGAGCATGAGAGAACGATGAGAAAAGGTTGATAAGCGTTGAACAGAAGCTTTGCGCGTGGTGCAGCGCGTACGGCTACCCGTAGGTCCGGGGGAAACGTAGGAAAGAAGCGCTATTGTCGAAGCAAATGCCTCCCAGCTACTATAGGAGCGTATTCGGCTAAACCCACCTCGCCGCCCCTGTACGCCGATGGTAGGGCGTCTATTTTGGTCTATCCGTCCCCTGGTGTAGGGACGGAAGGAAGGATGTGTCTGGTCCATGATCCGGTCTGGTAGGGGCAGCAGGGTGTTGATCGGGGGGCTGATCGCGGCGCTCCTGCTGTCCGTGGCGGTGCAGGGCTTCGGTGTGCGTGGCGCGCGCGCGGCCTCCGATCCGTTCGAGGGCATCAAGTGGTACGCCGATCCCGATTCCCCGGTCCAGCAACAGGCGAATGCCTGGCGCACCTCGCGACCCGGCGATGCGGCCCTCCTCGATATCGTCGCGCAGCAGCAGTCGGCCGACTGGGTTGTCGGCGCACAGACGAGTTTTCTGCGGCAGTACATCGATCAGCGCATCGACCTGTTCACGAATGCGGGTGGTATCCCGATCCTGGCGATTTACAATGTTCCGAAGCTGAATTGCGGCGACGGTAACGGCGCGGCCAATGGCGATGCCTATCGCGCCTGGATTAATCAGATCGCGTCGATCATCGGGCAGCGCAAGGTGATCTTGCTGGTCGAGCCGGACGGCCTGACCGTGACCGACTGCCTCAGTGGGGCCGCGCTGACCGAGCGCTACGCCCTGATCAGCTACGCGGTCGGCGTCTTCAAGCGCAATGCCAATGCTGCTGTCTACGTCGATGGCGGCGAAGACGATCGCTTCGCCGTCAATGAGGTCGTGTCGATCCTCCAGCAGGGCAACATCGCCCAGGCGGACGGCTTCTTCCTCAATGCCACCGTCTATCGGTACACTAGCACGATGGTCGCCTACGGCCTGAAGGTCAGTCAGGAGCTCGGCGGCAAACACTTCGTCGTGGACACCAGCCGCAATGGCCTTGGCCCCGGCACCGATGGCTACTGCAACTCGCGCGGGCGGGCGCTCGGCGTCTCCCCGACCACGCAGACCGATGAAGCCGTTGTCGATGCGTTCGTCTGGATCAAGCGGGTCTGGGAGTCCGACGATTCGTGCCACCAGGGCGAGCCGGGGGGCGAGCAGTTCTACTTCGACTATACCCTCGGCCTGGTGCAGCGTTCCCTCCAACCGTTCAGCGATCTCCCCGCCGACAGCGCCCAGGCGCAGCATCCTTCGCAGCCACTCCCGAGCATCGTCGAGCAGATCCGCCAACTGGCGCTACGTGGCTACATCCGCGGCAATGGCGACGGCACGTTCGGCCCCGACTCCACGACGCTCCGCGCGCAGATGGCCGCGCTGATCACCCGACCGGTCGGGTGGGAACTCGACCGGTTCGACACCTCGTTCACCGATCGCGGCGCGGTCGATGCCGCCCTCTGGCGAAATGTCAGCGCGCTAGCCGCGTACAAGGTGGCGAAAGGCTTCGGCGACGGCACCTTCAATTCGATGGGACCGGTCCTCTACGAGCAGGTGCTCCTCTTCATCAGCCGCGCGATGCAGCAGAAGGGTTACTGGGTCCAGCAGGCGGACAACGCCACGTATTTCCCGAATCTCCCCGGCAGCAGCGCCGCCGAGCAGGCCGATCGCCGCGACATCGTGACCTACGTCTACTACACGCAAAAACTCGGTGGCGTGCCGGACTTCCCCGCCACCGGCAGCTTCACCAAGTGGAACCAGCCCGCGCCGCGCGTCTGGTTCGCGCAGGCTCTCTACCGCGCACTGCGGAGCCAGGGGCTGATCTAGCCCGCGCAGCCTTCACCCACCGAGCGGTCGGCGCTCCCCTAAAAAGGGAGGCCGACCGCTCTTTTCATGCCCATGTTGTTATCATCTGCGACTAACCGACAGGTTTCTGATCGCTCATCAACCGATACAGCGTTTTGCAAGGGAGTATAGTGTGCTGAATAGGCGGGTTTGGCAGCAACTCCATGCCTACTATGCTGGAGAATCCGCTACATAACTCTGCAAAGCGCTGTAAGACCTCGATCCTGGCTCGTGCGGCATTTCTGTCGTTGTGAAAGCAGTTGTCCAGTACCCGAATTGGCGTATGTACGCGCCAATGGGATGCGATTTTCCAGAGTGCGTGAAGCTAATTGGTACCGGTAGGCTATATCAGGATGTGTGTAATGGCGAACATGCAAGCGGTTTTCTACCGACAAAGCGATGGTATTGAGCCGGTTGACGATTATATCGCAGGACTCCTCGTGGCCCATCAAGCAGCCATCGACGGCCAGATCGACTGGCTCAATCGCGTGACGCCGGACGATCCGCCGTTGTCATTTCCGCATAGCGCGCAGGTGCGCGGGTCGCTCCGCGAGTTGCGGTGCCACTACGGGAACGTGTTGTATCGCATCCTCTATCAGCGTTCCGACAAACTCTTCATCCTCCCGCACATCGTCAGGAAGGATCGCGGCGCGCCACTTGCCGCCGATATCATCGTCGCCCAAGAACGCTGGAATGATTTCAAGGCGCGTATGAACGCGACCTCGCGCCAGCCACCGCGCGCCGTCGGCCATGACGCACCCTAAAAGGAGAAGTTTCGACACGCTCTTGTGTGTGTTTATCAAAATTGATACAATGCGCCCGTTGACCGCCAGGATAGTACCGAGCGAGGGCAGTGATGACCACCGTAAGGCGCGTGGCACACAACGAAACGAGTGAGGGCGTCTCCCCGATCGGCAGCACCGCCGTGGCCGCGCGCACCCGCCGCGCCGCGCGCAATCCTGCATATGCGCGCGAATGGGAAGCGCAGGCCACCGCGCGGGAGATCGCCTGGCAGCTCGTGAAGTTCCGCATGGACAAGGGGCTGACCCAGCAGGAGTTGGCCGCGCTCGCCCGGACCAGCCACTCGCAGATCTCCAGGCTGGAAAGTGGGCAGCACCTCCCGAGCGTCGCCACCCTCGGCAAAATCGCCGCTGCCTTGCATCTGCGCCTGTCGATCACGCTTAGTGCCTGGGATGAAGTCGCCGCCGATTGATAGGTCGCTTCACACGAGGGTTGGTGCCCAGGACGGATCAGCGTAGCTTCACGAGGTAGGATACGTCTAGAGCCGGTGAGTGCAGCGCGTATCGATAGTATTTGCTCGATACGATGCGGTCGCCGCCCACCCTTCGATGGCTGCTCCCTGTCGCGTACCCGCGCCGCTTACGCTGATGTATCGGGCCGCAGACGGGCGCAAAACCCAGCTTCCAACCACCTGTCGTGTGTCCGCGCCACTTACGATGCGCCGACCAGCGTCATCTCGTCGAGGTCGACGGTCAGTTGCGTCCAGCGCCCGTAGAGCCCTTCGAGCTGCTCGTGCAGGCGATCGTACTCCTGGCTGAGCGCGGTCAGCCGGTCCAGTTGCCCACCCCCGCCCGCCGCCGCCATCTCCGCGCTGAGGCCGTTCAGGCGCTCTTCCCAGGCGCTGATCTGCTTCTCCGCCTCGGCGAGCTGCTTCTGGCGCTCGCGCACGCGCCGCTCATCGCCGCCGCGTGATTTGCTGCCCGGTGGGGGGCCGCCATTCGCGTGCGCCGGTTCCGCCGCATGATCCGCCGGGGCGGGCGCGGCCTTCGCCTCCTGCTTCGGTTCCTTGGCGATCGCGAGGGACTTCGTCCGCGCGCCGTCGCGCCGCTCGGTCTTGTCGGCCTTGGCCGATTCGCGCATGTATTCGGTGTAGTTGCCGATGTAGGGACGGACGAGCCGATCCTCGCCGATCGCCCAGACCTGCGTCGCCAGCCGATCGATGAAGTAACGGTCGTGGGAGACGATCAGCAGCGTGCCGTCATATTCATCGAGCACACTCTCCAACGCCTCGCGCGCGGCGATGTCGAGGTGATTCGTCGGCTCGTCGAGGATCAGGAAGTTGGAGCGCGCCAGGGTCAGCTTCGCCAGCGCCAGGCGGCTGCGCTCGCCACCGGAGAGGGCCGCGACCGGCTTGAAGACATCGTCGTCGGAGAAGAGGAAGCGCCCGAGCAGGGTGCGCGCCGCCTCCTCCAGCATCGGGTGCGTCTCCTGGATCGTCTCGATCACCGTGCGCCCGAGTTCGAGCTGCTCGTGCCCCTGTGCGTAGTAGGCCGGGCGGACGTTGGTGCCGAAGTAGAACTTCCCGGCCAGTGGCTGGATCTCCCCCATCAGCGTCCGCAAGAAGGTCGTCTTGCCGCCACCGTTCGGGCCGATCAGCGCCACGCGGTCGCCGCGCTGCACCTCCAGGTCCGGCGTGTGCATCAGCTCGGTCGTCTGCCCGCCATTCGTGTAACCGACGTGTACCTTGTCCGTGCCGAGGACGACGCGCCCGCTGCGGAGATCGGACGCCATCGCCAGCCGCAGCCGCTCGCTCTCCTGCGGGCGTTCGAGGCGTTCCAACCGCGCCAGCCGGGTCGCCCGCCCGCGTGCCTCCTTGGAGCGCTGCCCCGCCTTATACTTGCGGATGAACTCCTCCGTCCGCAAGATGAACGCCTGCTGCTCCTCGTACTCCTTCAGGCGGCGGGCCATCCGCTCCTCGCGGAGGGTCAGGTAGCGGCCATACGGCGCGGGATAATCTTCCAGCCGCCCGAAGGCGAGGTCGATCGTCCGCTTCGTCACCTTGTCGAGGAAGTAGCGGTCGTGGGAGACGACGATGAACGCGCCGTGATGATTCGTCAGGAAGCCTTCGAGCCATTCGAGCGCGGCGAGGTCGAGGTGGTTCGTTGGCTCGTCCAGCAGGAGGAGATCGGGCGCTTCGAGGAGCGCCTTCGCCAGTGCCACGCGCGTCTTCTGCCCGCCGCTGAGGGTGCGGACCTGCGTGTGCCAGTTCGTCTCGTCGAAGCCGAGCCCGTGCAACACCGCCTCGGCGCGGTGCTCGGTGTCGTAGCCGCCGCCCGTCTCGAAGGCGACCGAGGCGGCATCGTAGTCGGCCATCAGTCGCTCGAGTTCGGCGTCGTCGGTCGTGGTGGCGAGCGCGTGCGCGATCGCCGTCATCCGATCGCGCAGCAGATGGAGGTGCGCGAACGCTTGCAGCGCCTCCTCACGCACATCGCGGTCGCTGTCGAAACGGGCCTCCTGGGCCAGATAGGTGATCTTGAGGCCGCGCAACGGCGCGACCGTGCCACCGCTCGTCGGCTCGATGCCGGCAACGATCTTTAGGAGGGTCGATTTGCCGACGCCGTTCGGCCCGACGATGCCGATGTGCTCCCCCTCGCCGACCTGAAAGGTCAGGCCGGAGAAGATCAGATCGCTGATGTAGCGCTTTTCCAGATCGGTGACGGTGAGGATGGTAACCCCGGCCATAGATTGCTCACTTCTCCATTGGGGGCCGCGCGCCGGATCGGCGGGTGCGGCGGTAGCCTACTCGGTCATCATCGGCGGGCGCTGCGTCGGCGCACTCCGGTCGTCATCGGCGCACGCAACGGTGGCGCACGCCGATCATCATGGAGGTTCGCAGGGCGGGGCAATGGGGAAAGGGTTGGCACCGGGGCCACTCTGCGCGTATCGGCAAAGGCCGCTGGGAAGGAACTTGCGGGGCACGAAACGACCCGCGCCGTTCGTACGGCACGCGCGATTGAGCGCCCCCATTCCCGAAATGCCGCGCCGCGCTCGAACCAGGAGCGAGCAATCGCGCGCGGCTGTTACCAGGCAGAGGATCGTGCTCACCAGTGGACCTCGCGTATGCGCCGACTAGCCGCGCCACGCACGGGATACTGGCGTCAGTCTCCCTACCCTAATTGTAGCAGCGACGGGCGGCACCGGCAAGACCAGACAATGCCGAAGCCACCAGCAGAGGGTGATGACGAACTGCGTGGCGCACCAGGCTACACCGCTTCGCCCTCACCAGCGAGGAGCGCGCGTTCCTCGACCGGGACCAGATCGATGTATTCCGGGTGCCGCCTGATGAAGATTACCATGTAGGGGCAGAGCGGGATCACCGCCAAACCGAGCCGACGCGCATCGTCCAGCGCCGCGCGCACGAGCTTGCTCGCCACGCCATGCCCTTCGAGCGCTGGGGAGACGACCGTGTGAATGAACGTGATTTGCCCTTCCTCGCGCCGGTAGGTGACGACCGCGAGATGCCCATCAAGATGTGCCTCGTAGCGGTGTTGCGCCGGATTGTCGCGGATCTCCAGTGCATCGAGATTGACCGACATGTGCGCTCCTTACCTCATCGCAATGCCGCGCCCCGATTGCGCGGCGCGCGCTGTGTCCTCGTTCGTGCCTCGGTTGCGTCCGATCGGTCGCCGCCGCTACTGCCCCTTCTCCGATTCGGCTGATTCCTGAAGCGGTGCCCGGAAGCCGGACGCGACGTGGCTCCCGTCGCAGGGCGGCTTGTTGGCCGATTGGCCGCAGCGGCAGAGGGCATACGATGCTGCAAGTGCTGGCTGCTCTCCTTTGGCCGCGCCGATCGGTTCCCACGTCAGCGAGTCGCCGGTCGCGCTCGTCTCGATGTCGCGCTCGGTCAGCGGGACGCTACCGGAGACGATATACGGACCGTGCGGCACGATGGTGATCCGTTGCCGCTCGGCGTCGTCGCTCATGGCGGAACTCCTTGATTTGTGGCGCGGCGATTGGTGAGCGGCGGGTACGCTTTTGCATGGGAATTCGAGAACCGGCGGGTTCGCCAGGAATTGACGACACGCGCGAGGTCCCACAACCCTGCGACTATCGCTCATACGGTATCGTGGCGTCGTTGCGCCCACCATGTGCGACGATTCGCCGATTGTTAACTGTAATGCGAGAAAACGAAGCCGTCAAGTTTGCGCCCGCATGCACGGTGCTGCCGGAATCGTGGGAGCGGGCTCGCTTTCCGTTCATGTGGCGGACAGTTCCCCGCCGATCCCCTATACTCGCGTCTATGGATGCTGCTGATGGGGCGCTGACCGGTGCCAATTACGACCGCTTCGCCCCCTTCTACGAGCTGGAGTTCGCCGACTTCGCGGATGATCTGTCGTTGCTGCGCGCCTTCGCGGAGCACAGCGGCGGGACGATCCTCGAACTCGGCTGCGGCAGCGGGCGCGCGCTCGTGCCGCTGGCGGAGGATGGCTACGCCGTCACCGGCGTCGATCTCTCCCCGGCGATGCTGGCGCTGGCGCGCGCCGCCACCGCGCGCGCCGGGGTCGCGGACGGGGTCACGCTGATCGAGGATGACATTCGGGGTCTCGCGCGCCTCGGCGACGCGCGCTTCGGCCTCGCGTTCAGCGCGATCAACTCGTTCCTGCACCTGGAGACGCAGGCGGACCAGTTGGCGGCGCTCGGTGCGGTCGCGCGCCACCTCCACCCCGGTGGCCTCCTCGTCCTCGATCTCTTCCCGCCGCATCCCGACATCCTCAACGAGTACGACGGGCGGCTGCTCCACGCCGGGGTCTATCACGACCCGCAGACCGGCGAGCGGATCGACAAGTTCTCGACCTCGACGCTCGATAGCGCGGAGCAGCGGATCGAGACGACCTTCTTCTACGACCGCCTCCGCGCCGATGGCACGACCGAGCGTACCGCCGCCCCTTTCGCCTTCCGCTACCTGGGGCGCTACGAACTACAACTCCTCCTCGAACGGGTCGGCTTCGGGGAGATCGCCTTCTACGGCTCCTACGATCTCGATCCCTTCACCGCCGCCAGTGACCGCATGATCGCCGTGGCGACCTGGTCCGAGGGGGCTGAATAGCACCGGCTCTGCCGTATCCGAGTGGATGCAAAGCGTCGCCCCCGCCACTGTGGCGGGGGCGACGTTGCTGCTCGCGTTGTATCGGTACGGCGGCACTATGACTGCGCCGCCACCTCGCGCACCGGGCGACCCTCGCCTACTTGCAAGACATAATCGATGATCCGTCCGGGGATGTTAACCCCGGTCGGGGCGATGGAGTTGCGGAACTCCATCGTATAATTGACCTCGATCACACTGTAGCTGTCGCCCAGCTCGACGAGATCGATCGCCACCACGCCGCCGCCGACCGCCCGCGCCGCCGCCTGGCAGATGCGGTCCAGCTCCGGCGTCACCGGGCAGTTATCGGAGATGCCGCCGCGCGCGGTGTTGGTGATCCAGTGCTTGCTGTAGCGGTAGATCGCGCAGATCGTATCGCCGCCCACAACGAATGCGCGGATGTCGCGATCCGGTTTCTGGATGTACTCCTGGATGTAGTAGGTCGAATGGTGGAACGAACCTAATACTTCCTTATGCTCCAGGATCGCCTCGGCGGCGTCGCGGTCATTGATCTTCGAGAGGAGGCGGCCCCAGGAGCCGATCGGCGGCTTGAGGATCGCCGGATAACCCAACTCCTCGATCGCCCGTAGCGCCGATTCCGGCGTGAACGCCACGATCGTACGCGGGGTCGGCACCCCCTCGCGGACGAGCGCGGTGGAGGTCAGGAGCTTGTTACCGCAGACCTCGGCCACGTCGAAGGTGTTGACGGTGGGGATGCCCCAGTCGTTGAAGACGCGGAGGGCGTGCAGCGCCCGCGTGTGGTTGATCGAGCGCTCCAGGATCACATCGTAGCTGGTCAGCGGATCGTCGAGCCGCATGATCAGGTCCGGGTCGTCGATCCGCGACCAATTGACCCCGCGCGCATCGAGCTCCGCGAATAGTAACTTCTCTTCGACTCGCACCCGCGAGAGGAGTACCCCAACGTGCATCGCCCTTATTCCTCCGTCGCGCCACGCCGGGTCGCCCCGCCGCCGCTCGCCAAGACCTCACCGAGGATCGCGACCGCCCGATCGACCTCCGCCTCGGTCAGGAGGAGGGGGGGCAGGAAGCGCAGCGTGGTCGCCCCCGCCGAGAGACAGATGACGCCGTGCTCTTGCAGGGCGCGCAGATATTTCGTGGCGCGCTCGCGCAACTCCACGCCGATCATCAGCCCGCGCCCGCGCACATCGCGGACCTTCGGGCTATTCAGCGCGCGGACCTGCGCCCGGAAGTAGTCGCCGACGCGCGCCGATTGCGCGAACAACCCTTCGTCGCGCAGGACGTTCAGCGTCGCGGTGGCGGCGGCGCAGGCGAGCGGGTTGCCGCCGAAGGTGGTGCCGTGGCTCCCCGCCGGGATCCGCGCCGCCACGTCCGCCGTGACCAGGGTCACCGCGAAGGGGAAGCCGTTGGCGATCCCCTTGGAGACGCAGAGGATGTCCGGGACCACGCCGTTATGTTCGCAGGCGAAGAGCGCGCCGGTGCGGAAAGCGCTCTGGATCTCGTCGAGGATCAGCAGCGCGCCGGTGCGGCGCGCGATCTCCCGCACCGCAGGGAGGTAGTCGTCGCTCGGGGCGTAGATGCCCCCCTCGCCCTGGATCGGCTCCAGGATGATCGCCGAGGTTTCCTCGTTGGTCGCCGCGCCGAGGGCGTCGATGTCGTCGTAGGCGACGTGGCTGAAGCCTTCCATCAGCGGGAGGAAGGGATCGCGGTACTTCTTCTCGGCGGTCGCGTTCAGCGCGCCAAGGGTCCGCCCATGATAGCCGCGCCTGGCCGCGACGACCTTCGTGCGCCCGGTGGCGACGCGCGCAAACTTCAGCGCCGCCTCGACCGCCTCCGTGCCGGAGCTGCTGAGGAAGACGTGGCTCAGCGCCGCCGGGGCCATCGCGCCCAGCGTTTCGAGAAAGCGGGCGCGGGCATCGTTGTAGAAGCTGCTGTGGCAGTTGGTGAGGATGTCGACCTGCTCCTTGATCGCCGCGCTAACGGCGGGGTGGCTGTGGCCGAGGATGTTGACGCCGTAGTTGCTGTAGAGGTCGAGGTACGCCTTGCCCTCGCTGTCCCAGAGGGTGGTGCCCTGGCCGCGCACGAGCGCGATGTCGCGCTTGGCGTAGAGGCCGATCAGGTGCTCATCCTCGATCGCGGTGATCGAGGACAGGTCGGTCAACGTGGACATGCTGCGATCCTTTCTGCGTGCGGGTACGCTCGCTGCTCTCGGTGTCGATCGGGATGGCTGGGATGGTTGGGATGCTGGCCGGTCAGCCGGTGCGGCGTGCGGGTTTATCTGCGGCGACCGGCCACCATCGGCTAGTTCGCCACCACGCTCCCCGCGTTGCCGGGCGACGCGGCACGCTCTGCCACGGTACATTCCTCACGCCGTCAGGCATCGCTCTCGTCCGTCGCCGCGAACTCGACTTCCTCGTAAATCTCCGCGAAGGGGATGGCGCAATCGAGCGTCGGCAGGGTGAGCGTCGCGTCCGGCCCGCTCGTATCCGAGAGGAGCCAGAGATCGTTCGCTTGCCGCACGAAGTGTTCGATCCGCTGGCTGCTTTGCTCGATCAGCACGTACTCGCGCAACGACTCGATAGTGCGATAGTGCCGGAACTTCTCCCCGTGATCGTACCCCTGGGTCGAGGGCGAGAGTACCTCGATGACGATCTGCGGGTTGAGCAGCGTGTCCTGGCGATCATCCGAGAATTGCGGCTTGCCGCAAACGACAGTTAAGTCGGGATAGGTGAAGAGCCGTGCATCGGGAACCTTCACGCGCAGATCGCTGAATTTTACGCGGCACGTCCCCGGCTTTAGTCGGGTACGCAGGCTGGTATAGACATTGCCGACGATGTCATTGTGGGCGTTGCTCGCGCCCACCATCGCGACGACTTCGCCAGCGCGGTACTCGTGCTTCTTCGCGCTGGCGCGCTCGAACGCCAGATAGCCCTCGATCGACATCCCCGTGCGTGGTTGCGCCGCCATGACCACCCCCTCACCAGATCACTTGCCCCAGTTCGCCGCTAGGCTGTGATCGTCGTCCCCGCCCCTTCGAGCGCGCGGCTGATCGGACGCTCCACGCGCGCATCGGCGAAGATGACCCGCCCGACCCCGCGCTCAATCGCGTCCTGCGCCGCGCTGACCTTCTTCTTCGCGCGCCCCTGCGCCATCGCCTGCGCCTCGGCCATGTTCGCCAAGCTGATCGATGTGACGAGGCTGTCCTCGTCCTTGACGTCGGCCAGCAGTCCGGGGGTATTCGAGAAGACGAGCAGCTGATCCGCGCCGAGCGCGACCGCCAGCTCGGTCGCCAGCTTATCACCATCCACGTTGATCGCCTCGCCCTCGCGCCCGAAGGCGGGCGGGGTCAGCACCGGCAGGAAGCCCGCGCCGAGGAGGACCGTCAGCAACGTCGTGTCCACATCCTCGATCGATCCGGCATAGTCGCCGCGCAGCATCTTCGGCTTGCCGTCCTCGATCACGCGGATCGCCGGTTTGCGCCGCCCGGTCGCGATCCGCCCGTCGATCGCGCTCAGCCCCACGGCGTTGACGCCGCGTCGCTGCAAGCCCTCGACCAGTTGCTTGTTGATCTTGCCGCAGTAGACCATCAGCATCACATCGAGCGTCTCGCGGTCGGTGAAGCGGCTCGATTGCCCGTTGCTCGATGTGACGTGGCGCGGCTCGATCCCGAGCTGTTTCGAGACGCGGTCGAACTCCGCGTTGCCGCCGTGGATGAAGATCGCCGGTTCCTCCACGCGCGCCAGATCGTCCAGGAATGCCTCGTAGTTCAGCCCGACGCTGCCCCCGAGCTTGATCACCAACATCCTCTGTGCTCCCTTCGGTCGGGTGAAGTACGAAGTACGAGCGACGAAGTACGAACCGGCTTGGCTGTTGGTCGCCTTATCGTTCTTCTCGTCGCAGTTCGTACTTCGTACTTCGTCGCTCGTACTTTCTCAGATCGGGTGCAGGCCAGGGAAGCCCAGCCCGGCATTCTCGGCGAAGCCGCAGCGGACATTCATCGCCTGGACGCCCATGCCGGACGCACCCTTCATCAGGTTATCGAGCGCGGCGATCACGACGACGCGATTCGTGCCGGAGTGCTCGTCGATCTCGAAGCCGACATCGCAGTAATTCGTCCCCGCGAGGATTTTGGGCTCCGGGAGGCGGTGCAGCCCCGACGACTCCTTGATCAGCCGCATGAACGGCTCGTCCTTGTAGGCCGCGCGGTAGATGCGCCAGAGATCCTTGTCGGTCATCCGCTCCTTGGTGAAGACGTGCGAGGTGGTGACGATGCCGCGCACCGACTCGACCGAGGTGACGCTGAGGGCGATCTGCGGCACGTTGCCGTCGAAGGTGCATTCCTGGATGATCTCGGCGCTGTGCCGGTGGCCGGTCGGTTTAAACGAGCGGATCACGCCGCTGCGCTCGGGGTGGTGGCTTCCCGGTCCGCTCTCGCCGCCCGCCCCGGACGAGCCGACCTTCGACTCGATCACGGTCGGCTTTGCCAGATCGACGATCCCGGCGCGGAAAAGGGGATAGAGGCCGAGGATCGCGGTGGTGGCGGTGCAGCCCGCGCCGCTGATGAAGTCGGCCTTGCGGATCGCCTCGCGGTGCAGTTCCGGGATGCCGTAGGCGAACTCGCCGAGCAATTCCGGGTGGGTGTGCTCGTGGTCGTACCACGTCGGATAATCCTGCGGATTGTTGAGGCGGTAGTCGGCGCTGAGGTCGATCAGGAGCGATGCCTTATCGCGCAATTCCGGGACTGCGGCCATGCTGAGGCCGTGCGGCAGGCAGAGGAAGAGCACATCGCACGGCTCCAGCGCGGCGCGCGAGACGTACTTCAACTGCGTCCGCTTGCGGAGGTTCGGGTGGGTCGTGTGGACGAACTTGCCCGCCTGCCGCTCGGAGGTCGCCTGCTTGATCTCCACGTCCGGGTGGTCGAGCAGGAGGCGCAGCACCTCCCCCCCCGCATAGCCCGACGCCCCGATGATCGATACCGTGGTCATGCTCTTTCCTTCCCCGCTCGCGCCTTCGTCCTAAAAATAGCGCTCGTCGTTCTCTATGTCTCTGCGTCTCTGCGGCGTCCCTATCGCTATCTCCCGCTCGGCAACGCCTCGCGCTGCCCGGCCAGTCGCGTCGCTTTCTGGACCAGATATTCCACGATCTCGCCCGGAATGTCGGCGTCGGTCGTCTCGCGCAGGCCGTGAAACTCCGCGCCGACGTTGATCTCGATCACCTTCATCCCGTCGTTCGTCTCGACGAGATCGACGCCCATAATCTCGCCACCGACGGCACGCGCGGCGCGCAGTGCCAGGTCCTCGATCTCCGGCGTCACCTCGCAGTGGGTGGAGGTGGAGCCGCGCGCGGTGTTGGTGATCCAGTGCTCCGCGTTGCGGTACGACGCCGCGACCACGCGCTCGCCGACGATGAATGCGCGGATGTCGCGGCCCGGCTTCTTGATGTATTCCTGGATGTAGAAGATCGAGTGGTGATAGGAGCCGAGGCTCGCCTTGTGCTCCAGGATCGCCTCCGCCGCCGTGCGACTGTTCACCTTCGCCAGCAGACGGCCCCAGGAGCCGGTGTTCGGCTTCAATACGACCGGATAGCCCAACTCCTCGATCGCGGCCAGCGCCGATTCCGGCGTGTAGGCGATCAGCGTACGCAGCGTCGGGACGCCGTGCTCGATGAACGCCATGTTGGTGTGGAACTTGTTGTCGCAGAGGGTCGTCGTCTCGAAGCTGTTGACCGTGGGGATGCCCCAGCTCTGCAAGAGGCGCAGCGTATACTCCGCCCGCGAGTGGACGAGGCTGCGATCGAGGACGAGATCGACCTCGGGGAAGCGCCGCTTTTCCAGATCGAACCAGACCTCGCGGTCGAACACGCGCTCCACCGCGATACCGCGGCGCTCCGCCGCTGTCAGGATCGCCTTTTCCTCTGTCCGCAAGTGCGAGACGAGCATCCCCAGTTTCACCACAGCCTCCGCGATCGAGTAGTAACGGGTAGTCAGCGGTCAGTAGTCAGTAGTCGGGGAGAATCAGCCCATCAGAGCGGTCAGCGCCGCCGCCAGGATGCGGATCGCGCGGAGATAGTCCGCGATCGCGATCCGCTCGTTCGGCGTGTGATCGAGCTTCGAGTCGCCCGGCCCATAGGCGACGATCGGGCAACCCCAGGCTGGCCCGACGATGTTCATGTCGGCGGTGCCGGTCTTCACCTTCAGGCGCGGTTTGCCCCCCTCGGTGCGGATCGCCGCCAGGAAGGGGCGCACGATCGGCGAGGTGCGCGCGGAGCGGAAGGCGGGCAAGGCTTCGGCCACCGTCACCGCCGCGTGGGCCTCGAGCTCCGCCGCCGCGTCGTCCGCGCTCGCCTCGATCCGCGCGAAGTCTTGCAGGATACCGGTCAGTGTCGCCCCGTCGAGGTCGAGCGGCAGGCGGAAACCGAGCCGCAGCGTCACCTCCTCGTGGAGGCCGTCGCCCTCGCTGTGCAAGCCGCGCAGCTTCGGCTCCAGGCGATCGAAGACCGCCTCACGCCCGGCGTTGAAGTCGGCGGCATAATCGGTGACCCGGTTCCAGAAATCGACCGCCACCTGCGGCGCGGTCGCGACCGGGGCCGCCGAGTGCGCGCCCGACTGCCGCAGCATGTAGGTGGCCGACATGCTCCCCTTGTAGCCGAGGACCACGCTATCCCACCCGCTCGGTTCCCCGATGATCGTGAAGGCCGGGGCGGGGTGGGTCGCCGCGAGGTGATCGGCCCCCGCCGAATCGGCCTCCTCGCCGGTCGCGCCGATCACCGTCAGCCGCGCGCCGGGGAGACCGCTTTGTGCCGCGCGTGCCGCCGCCCGCACGAAGGTCGCCAGCGGCCCCTTCGCATCGACCGCGCCGCGCCCGTAGAGGACGCCGTCCGCGATCCGCACCGGGATCGCGCCGGGGACGGTATCGATATGGCCGAGCATGACGATCTCGCGCGGGCCGTCGCCGATCGTGCCGATGGCGTTGCCCGCCTCGTCGATTGTCGTGGCGAAGCCGAGCGCGGCCATCTGCGCGCAGAGATACTCGACCGCCGCGCGCTCCCGGCCTGACGTGCTGGGGATCGCCACCAGCCCGCGCAACGTCTCGATCTCGTCGGCCTCGGTGATCACTAACGGTGCTACGCCAAGTTCGGTCGCCTCAGACCCCGACATGCGCCGCCTGCTTCCCTGCGGTGCCGTGCGCCACGCTCAGGATGTATTCGGCCATCGGGCCGGCCACCGCCACGCCCGCCGTCTCGAAGGCGCGGAAGGCGTTGATCGTGCCGACCTCGTTCACCAGCAGCCCGCGCGGGCTCTCCAGGAGATCGATCTCCAGGAGGCCACCGCCGAAGGTGCGCGCCGCCTGCTGCGCCGCCGCGACGATCTCGGGGGTCAGGGGGCAGGGGGTGTGCGGGGACCGGCGATCGCGGCTCGTCACCCAGTCGCCGCTCTGGCGATATTCGGCGGCCAGCGGCTCCTCGCCGAGGACGAGGACGCGGATATCGCGGCCCGGCTTGGCGATGTACTCTTGGAGGAAATAGACGTGCTGGTGGTCGGTGCCGAGCGTCGCCTTGTGCTCCAGGATCGCTTCGGCGGTCTCGCGGTCCTCGATCAGCGCCAGCAGTTGCGTGTCCCCACCGATGAGCGGCTTCGTCACCACCGGGTAACCGAGGCGTCCGATCGCGGCCAACGCGCTCTCGGTGCTCAGGGCAATCTCCACACGCGGGATCGGCACACCCGCCTTGCTGAGTTGCATCATCAGCAGCGCTTTGTTGCCGCAGAGATCGACCGTCGCGGGTCGGTTGATCGTCGGCACGCCCAGATACTCGAAGGCGCGGAGGGCCGTTTGCGCCAGGGTGTAATCCTGGCAACGCTCGATCACGACATCGACGCCCCGATAGCCCTGTCCGCGCAGATCGAACGCGACGACGCTCTCCGGCAACGGCAATACCTCCGCGCCGCGCGCGGTCAACTCCTCGATCAGTCGACGCTCTTCGATCCGTAAGCGCGTGTGCAAGATCCCGACCTTCACCCCAACCCCCTGTGAAAAGTACGAAGTACGAAGTCGGAAGTACGAATGCGGTTCGTCGTATGCCGGTCGTACTTCGTCGTTCGTACTTCGTACTTCCGGTTACTCGCCCCAGTCTTCCTCTTCCTCGGGCGCGAGGTCGAGCTGCAACGGAGCGGTGTTGACGACTTCCAGTTCAGCGCCGCACTCCGGGCACTGCACGATCTCACCCTTCTCGATGTTCTGCATCTCGATCTCGGCCTCGCACTCCGGGCAGGTGCCGATCATGGCGACAGACATGGTCCTCACTCCTCCTCAACATCGATGAATGACCGCTCTCTATCGGCGGCGCAGGGTCGCGCCGGACGATCCAAACAAGTATTGTACCGAATCGGCGCGCTTCGCCGCAGGCATGTGGCGCTCAGCCCTGTCCGGCGAGCAGCGCCGCCTTGACCGCCGCGAGCTTCGCGCGCTGCGTATCGAGCGCCGCGCGCGCCGTCGCGACCTCCGCGCGGGACTCCACCAGCCCCAGATTGCCGGGCGCGCCGATGTGCTGGCGCTGCCGCAACTGCTCGTACGGGTCCATCGGCGCTAGTGCGTCGAGCCGCGAGGCGATCAGGCGGTAGGCGTCCCGGAAGGGCATCTCCTGGTCGCGGACCAGCGCATACGCATGATCGGTGGCGAAGAGTTGCGGCGAGCAGGCGGCGCGCATCTGCTCCTCTTGCGGCTCCAGTCCGGCGACGTAGAGGGCGACGACGCGGAGCGACGCGGCGGTCGTGTCGAGCGCGCGCATGAACGCGCCCTTCGTCTCGCCGAAATCGGTGTTGTAACCCGAGGGGAGCCCGGCGATCGTCCCCAGGATCTGCTCCTGGCAGGCCAGCACCACGCGCGCCTTGCCGCGCAGCAACTCCATCGGGTCGAGATTGTGCTTTTGCGGCATGATGCTGCTGCCGGTCGTCAGTTCCGGCGCGACGTGGAAGAAGTCGTACTCCGAGGTGGTGAAGAGCAACACGTCCTGCGCCAGCCGCGAGAGATCGACCATGATCTGCGCCAGTGCCTGGACGACCAACCCCTCGAACTTGCCCCGTCCCGCCTGGGCGTAGAGGACGTTGCGCTGCACCCGCGCGAAGCCGAGCAGATCGGCGACGTACTGGCGATCGATGTCGAACGGGACGCCGTACGACGCCGCCGAACCGAGCGGCGACTGATCGTTGATCGCGTAGGCCGTTTGCAGCACGCGCAGATCGTCCAGCAGCGCCTCCGCGAAGCTGGACGCCCACAGGCCGACCGAGGAGAGCATCGCGCGCTGCATGTGGGTGTAGCCCGGCATCGGGATGTCCTGCCCGCGCTCGGCCAGATCGAGCAGGGCGGTCGTCGCGTCGAGCAGATCGCCCATCAACGTGGTCAGTTCGACCCGTGTGAAGAGGCGCAGATCGACCAATACCTGATCGTTACGCGAGCGGGCGGTGTGGATCCGCTTGCCCGCCTCGCCGACCGTCGCCACCAGGTGATTCTCGATCTTGGTGTGGACATCCTCGTCCGCGACCGTCACATGGAACTGATCGGCCTCGGCAAGCGCGACGATGCGTGCCAGCTCGGCGGTGAGATCGCGCACTTCCTCCGGTGAGAGGAGGCCGATCTTGCCGAGCATCTTCGCGTGCGCGATCGAGCCGAGCACATCCGCCTCGATCAGGCGATCGTCTAGCGACGCCTCCCCGGCCAGATATTGCTCGATCAGCGGATGGACCGTGTAACCCTTCTGCCACAACTTCGCCGGTATGTCCCCCGACATCTTCTGCTCTACCTCACACTAACGATGGTCACACGAATGGTCGCCGCAGAGACGCGGAGACACAGAGTTACGATAGAATAGCTAGCCTACGGCTGCGCTGCGTGATCATTCTCGTCCGTTCTCTGTGTCTCCGCGGCCAACGTCCTGCCCTACCGCCCAGCCGGGCGCTGCGCCCCGACCGCTGACCAGCGCATCCGGGCGGCGCGTTTCGCCAGCACCTCATAGGGGAGGCCGCGCAGGTGCGCGACCGAGCCGCTGTGTTGCTGATTGAACGACACCGCCGTGATCGAGCGGATCTCCGGGGCGAAGAGGCCGCTGTTCGACTCGCGGTTGACGATGTCGATGTTGCCCTTGTAGAGCGTGATCGTGTACTCGCCGTTCACCACGCCCTGCGTCTGCGCGATGAAGGCATCGAGATCGGCGCGCAATGGGTGGAACCACTCGCCGTTATAGACGAGCGTCCCCCAGCGCTGATCGACCGTCTTCTTGAAGACGAGTTCGTCCTTCGTCAGGCACATCCCTTCGAGGTCATGGTGCAGCTTCAGGATGATCGTCGCTGCGGGGGCCTCGTAGATCTCGCGCGATTTCAGATCCATGATGCCGTCTTCCCAGACATCGAGCTTGCCGATGCCGTTCTTCCCGCCGATCGCGTTGAGGCGCGGCAGCAACTCCCGCAGCGTCAGCCGCTCGCCATCGAGCGCGACCGGCACACCCTCCTCGAAGCGGATCTTCAGGGTCGTCGCCTCGTCGGGGGCCAATTGGGCGGGGACATACCAGAGCCACGAATCGTCCGGCACGATGGTGTCGAGATCGAGGCCACCGGAGACGATCGAGCGGCACCACATCGTGGTGTCGTCGCCACCGATCAGGCTCTCGCCGACCGGCACCCCCCAGTGCTCGACCAGGGCCGCTTCCTCGCCCCGCGTCAGGTCGAAATCGCGCACCGGCACCAGATGGGCCACGCCCGGCGCGAAGAGGGCGAAGACATTGTGCATGCGGAACTGATCGTTCCCCTTGCCGGTCGAACCCTCCATGATCGCGTCGCAGCCGAGCTGGATCGCTTTCTGCGCCACCACCGCCGAGATCAATTGGCGGGCGAGGGAGGTCGAGCAGGGGTAGCCGTTGTAATCGACATTGGCGCGGATCGCCTTCTTGAGCCAGATGTTGCTGAATTCGTCCTGCACATCGATCACCGTCAGCGTCAGGCCGAGCCGCCCGGCCTTCTCGCGCACCGCCGCCAACTCCGCGTCGCCTTGCCCGATGTTGACCAGGATCGGCACGATCTCCTCCGCGCCATACTTGTGGCGCGCGAGGAGGGCACAGAGGGCGGAATCGAGGCCACCGGAGAAGGCGAGCACGAGGCGGCGCACCTGCGGTGCCGCAGTCGTTTCGATCTTCTGCAACGCGGTTTCGAGCACAGATACGGACGCTGTCATCTTTTCGATCCCCGCCGGGTGGGGAGCGACGCCGGATCGACACGGGGGCTCGCTATCGGGCCGCCCGCGTCGTATCCGTGCGCCAGTCCGCACCAAATACAAAACACCCCTGTCCCCTGGTCAGGGACGGGGGTGTGTCACTCCCGCGGTACCACCCTGCTTGCCGCCGCCGATTGGCCACGACCGCTCTTCACCCCCTGCTGGCATGTGGGGCAGACATTCCACCTACTTGCGTCCAACGGACGCTTTCTTCGGCGGACCGCTCATGGGCTCGTTCGCGCTCGGACGATCCCCTGGGCTTCCACCGTCCCCAGGTCGCTAGTATCGTGCCGTGATAGCGCTACTCTTCCCAAGTCATCGCGGGCGAGCAAACAGCGGTACTATAGAACGCGACGTGCATTACTGTCAAGCCCGATCGAACGCGAAACGCGAACGCGACGCGCATTACTGTCAAGCCCAGCGCGTGCGATTTCGCCGCGCCCGCCGATAGATCAGCGCGCCGATCACGATCAGCAGGACGATCGGCCAGAAGTGGAAGGCCAGCCCGATCGCCCGGAAGCCCAACGCCAGCGTCCCGATCGCGGCGAAGAGGGCGGCGATACCGAGCAGGATCGATCCCGGCAGACGCGACCAGCCGAAGGTGGTGCTATACGGATTCTTCGTCCGTAGCCGATCGAGCGCCGGGAGGGCCAGGAAGCCCACGCCGAGTCCGCCGAGTGTCGCGGCAACCCCGTAGCTGCCGCTGATCCGCCCGAGCAGCACGGCGACGACGCTCCCGACCGCCAGACCCAGGAGGAGGCTCCCCGGCACCAGCAGGGGCCGCGAGCCGTTGCGGAACGCCAGCCAGGTCAGCCCACCGCCGATGAGCAGCAGCGGCAGCACGCCGGTCGGTGAGAGCAATACCCAGAGGATCGCCAGCGCGCCCGCCCCGATCAGCACCATGCCCGGTACGCTCAGGCGCTGTCGCCTGTACCGCTCGAAACCGTTGGACCCCAACATCGTCGTCTCCTCTACGCCGCCCGCCCGCCGCTCGCGGGCCTTCATCGCCGGTATCTACGCAACGGCACGGTGCCGGTGTCATGCTCCGAGCATAGGGGGCGGATGTGTCGGCGGTGTGACAGGGGCGTGAAAGGATAGTGGCGACCGGAACGAGCCACCATAGAGTGCACCGGTTGTACATGGTGAACGGCGCGACAACGGGGCCAGTATGAACGTTGAACTCCGATCAGCCTACGATCATCACGTTCGATACCACTGGCGAATTCGTTATGGTGACTTCACGCTATGTCCAGAGCGCTTACGTACTTCATGGAAACGCGCTGTGCTTGGCCTGCAACTGCTCTGCGAGGCGCTGGTGCCGAATTCGCCAGTGGTATCGAAAGTGATACTGCTGGCGAAGTCAGTGCGGCATAGTACGGACGCCAAAATACTGGTGTACCAGCCAGCGGTTTCTTACCGAGCACGGGAGTAATAGCGACTTCGCCAGCAGTATCGAAAGTGCGGGAGAGCCGATAGCACGGACAGAGTAGCGCTACGCGGCCGGATCCTGCAACAACAACAAATGCTGCTCCTCATGGGCGACGGGCGCCCGGTAAGCGAGCGCCGAGTGGCGACGCTGGCGGTTGTACCACACCTCGATCCACTCGAAGATGGCCGTCCGGGCGGCGGCGCGGGTCGGCCAGGCCCGGGCGTCGGCGATCTCGGCCTTCAGCGTGGCGAAGAAGCTCTCGGCCATCGCGTTGTCGAGGCAGTCGCCGCTGCGGCTCATCGAGGCGGTGACCCCACTGCTCGCGAGGATCGCCCGGTAGGCGGCGGCGGTGTCCTGGCAGCCGCGGTCGGTGTGGTGGACGAGCCCCGGCGGCGGGCGGCGCGCGCGGAGCGCCATCGCGAGCGCGTCGAGCGCCAGTTCGGCGCGCAGGTGGTCGGCCATCGCCCACCCGACCACCCGACGGGAGTGGGCGTCGAGGAGCACCGCCAGGTAGAGCCAGCCCTCGTGAGTCGCCACGTAGGTGATGTCGCCGATCCAGAGGCGATCCGGCCTCGCCGCCGTGAAGTCGCGCGCCACCAAGTTCGGCGCGGGGGCGTGCACCGGGTCGGCGACCGTCGTGCGCGCCCGGCGGCGCCGGTGGCAGCCGACGAGCCCCGCCGCGCGCATCAGCCGGGCGACATGCTTGCGCGCGCAGCGCACCCCGGCGGCGCGCAGTTCGGCACGGACGCGCGGCGCGCCGTAGGTCGCCCGGCTGCATGCGTGGATGGCGGCGATCTGTGCGGCCAACTGCTCGTCGGCCCGGGCGCGGGCCGAGACCCCGCAGCGCGCCCAGGCGTAGTAGGCGGACCGGGCGACCTGCAGCACCCGGCACAGGAGGGTCACGGGGTAGCTGGCCCGCTCCGCGAGGATGAACCGATAGCGGCTCACAAGGTCTCCTTCGCGAAGGAGGCCGCGGCTTTTCGCAAAATCTCCCGCTCCTGCTGCAGGACGCGGACCTCCCGCCGCAGGCGGCGCAACTCCTCGCGCTCGTCGGTCGTCAGCTCGCCGGGCTGGCCCCGCCCCGCATCGGCGTCGGCCTGGCGCAGCCAGTGCCGCAGCGCCTCGGACGAGACGCCCAGGTCGGCGGCCAGGGCGGGGATCGACGGGTCACTGCCGCGCGCGAGGCGCACGGCCTCGGCGCGGAACTCCGGCGGGTACGGTCGGTGGGTACGGGGCATCGGGCACCTCCTCAATCGAACCCAATGATCGAGTGTCCGTAGCAACGGCTCTTCCGCGAATTCCGTGCAGCAGGAACTGGAATAGGGTCGCGGCGCTCATGAAACGGCGAAAGTTGTCCCCGAAGCGCCCGAGAGCGGCAATTTTCGGTCATTGCTCCCCACTTTTTGCACGGAGCGCGCGAACTGCACGGAATTCGCGGAAGTGCCACATATTCGGATCAAGTCCAATCAGGGCGTCCCCTGGCGGCGCGGTCGCAACCGCTGGCAATAGGCGAGGGTGATGATGCCGACGGCGATCCAGCACGCCAGCTCGGCGGCGATGAGTTGGCCGCGCCAGAAGCCGCCCGCCGCATCGGCAAGGCCCCAGGGGAAGCCACCGACCCGGAGGTGGTACGCGAAGGTGTACACCAGGAGGAGGAACAGCCCGCTCGTCGTGTAGTACAGCACGGCGGCCCACAGGCCGATCTCCAGGGGCCAGGGGACGAGCCAGGCGAGATACTGGACCCCGAATCCGGGCGTCAGGAAGAGGAACAGGAAGAGGATCAGGCCGCACTGGAGCGCGAGCGGGGGCTTCGTGGCGCGCCGATTCATCGCCCAGGACGCGGCCACGACGCTCGCGAGCACGAGGTAGCGCCCCGCGCGCGCATAGAGAGCATCGAGCCAGGCGAATTGTGGGGGCAGCAGCCCCAGCACGCGAGGGACGCCCCAGCGACCGTATTGGCTGCCATAGCCGAAGATACGCGCCGCGATCGTCACCGGGTCTTGCAGGAGGTAGGGGAGCGACCCGACGGCGACCACCGCGCCCGCCGCCGCCAGGAAGGCCAGGCGCTTCCGAGCGGTCGGGAGCGCGAAGAGCAGCACGGGGAGGAGGAGCAGGGGCACGACCTTGATGTTCATGCCCATACCGAATGCCGCGCCGGCCAGCCAGGTGTGGTGCCGCCCCCCCGCTTCCTGTTCCCTGGTGAGGAGATAGACCGTAAGCAGGATGAAAAACACCATCACCGGGTCGGTATTCCCGTGGAAGCCCGAGACGAGGATCGCCGGCGGTGCCACCGCCAACACCGCGAGCGCGACGGCGACGGCGCGTGCGGCGCGTGTGCGACCGAGGAGCCCCCCGACGAGGGCCACCGTGCCGACATCGGCGAGGATCGCCGGGAGGCGGAGCCAGAACGGGAACGGGATGCGCGTCGCCGTGGCCAACGCGCCCATGATCCGGAGGACATGGATCATGAAGGGCGGATGGTTGAAGACCTCGTTGAAGCGGTCGTCGAACAACTGGGTCTGGCGATAGAGGGCGAGTCCCCCGAAGTGCTGGTAGGCGTCGAGGAACAACGCCCAATACGCGACATCGAGGGTCCCATCGGTGGTGCGGGCCAGCAGCAGCTTCACCGCGCAGCCGATGACCACCGCGCATGCCACGACTCCCCATGGTGCACGAGCGCGCGCGCGGCGAAGACCCGTCGCCATGGTGGCCTCCGAGAAGGTGCCGATCGAGGCCGAGCGCGCCAACGTCGGCGGGGTGGGCGTCCGCGACAGTATACGCCGAATCGCTGTCGCCCCGAGCACTCGCGCCCCTCCCCGGGTCGCCGGGCGACCTGGCGGTCGTCCGGGGGAGGGGAAACACCGCCTGCACGCTGACCGGTGCCCTCGACTTCGCGACGGCGACATCGTCGTGGCGCCGGAGGACGGTCGCTGAGGCGCGGGCCTGCCGCCCACGTCGGTTGTCGTCGCGTGGCACACATCACCGACCTCCGGACAGGAGACCTGACGCCACCGGGAGGGCAATCCCGGTTGGCGTCCCAGTGCGCGGTCAGGTCCTGACGAACGCGATACGGCCGCGGGTCAGTGACAATCCTTCGGTGTCACGATATATCGGCTGTAAGCGCCGTTGCCGATCGCGCTGGCGTCGGCCGTACCGGTGCAGATCAGGTGGCCCGTGGCGTGGCAGGAGTCCCCCGTGCCCTTGAGGCTGATGGCCTCGACGAAGCGGATCGTGCCGCGCGCGCCGTTCGCGGCGGTGCCGGTGAAGGTCTCGTCGATCGTCTCGACGATGTTCCCCGTCGCGAAGTCGAGCGTGCCGGTCAGCGTGCAGGCGGTGGTGCCGGTGCGGGGCGGGCTAACGAACTCCTGCAGCAGCGGATAGGCCGTCGCTGCGGGCACGCAGGCGGCCCGGAGGCGATCCAGATGCCTCGCCCCAACAACCCGCATCGCAAGAATACGGGCCAGTGCAGACGGCTGCACGGAATCGGCGGAAGAGCCCGGAAACGAGCCGGAAGCTGGGGGTGAATTTCTTGCACTATCTCCATGACCGGATTACTGGTGCAAACCAGATCCCCCGGTTGGCGACGATCATCGATGAGCGGGCGCACGAGCTTAATCTCGGTGCCTCATGTTTCCCTGCCTAACCGTTACCCCCCCTTGTATATTGGTTCTGTGGTTGACTACTCCCTGGGCGCGGCAGACCCCTGCCCCCTTGGTCCCGCGAGGCCGGAAAAAAGCGTTGGTCGCCGCGCCCTTCTTGCTCCCGGAGCCCGAACCGTTGCCAGGGCCGCTCGTCGAGCCCGGATCACCCAAGGATGGGCGCGCAGGGAGAACCAGCAGGTTGGAGGAGGTCCCGATGAGCGACGCGATCTTCGCCGGTATTGACGTGGCCAAAGCGCACCTCGATCGCGCCGAGCGCCCCGGTGGCACGCATGCGCGGTACCAGAACGACGAGGCGGGGATCGCCCGGATCGGTGGGCAGCTCCAGGCACAGGCGCCGACGCTGGTGGTGATGGAGGCCACCGGCGGGCGGGAAGTGCCGCTCGCCGCCGCGCTCGCCGCAGCCGGGCTGGCGGTCGCGGTGGTCAATCCCCGCCAGGTGCGCGACTGCGCCAGGGCGGTCGGGCAGCTGGCCAAGACCGACGCCCTCGACGCCCACCTGCTCGCCCGTTTCGCCGAGGTCGTCCGGCCCGAGCCGCGACCGTTACCCGCTGCGGACGCCCAAAACCTCTCCGCCCTCCTGGCCCGTCGGCAGCAGGTCATCGCCATGCTGGTCGCCGAGCGGCAGCGCCTGCCGACCACCACGGCGGCCCTCCGCCCCCGCGTCGAGGCGCACATCGCCTGGCTACGGCAAGAGCGCGACGACCTGGACCGCGAGCTGCGCCGCCAGAGCCGCGCGAGTCCGGCCTGGCGCGAGGACGACGACCTGCTCCAGCGCGTGCCCGGCATCGGCCCGGTGCTCGCCACGACGCTGATCGCCGCACTGCCCGAGCGTGGTCGCCTCAGCCGCAAGCAGATCGCCGCGCTAGTACAGCGTGGCATGAATAGCCCCGGAGTTAGGCGCAGAGCGCCTTGCCCTGATAGGTCCACTTAAAAGGCTTGGCCATCGCCCGGTTGTAGTAGGCGATGAACGTCAGCACCTT